>Ga0074195_1000418_pt1 | contig 87121 bp, 75 predicted proteins | sample EPASupsiteHSE623_FD_64525 | JGI IMG/M metagenome (GOLD analysis project Ga0074195, IMG submission 64525) | Bioremediated contaminated groundwater from EPA Superfund site, New Mexico - Sample HSE6-23 | ecosystem: Environmental > Aquatic > Deep subsurface > Groundwater > Contaminated ...
CAAAAAATGGACGATGCCGCTGCGGGACTGGAAAGGAGCACTCAACCGCTTCACTATCCAGTTTGAAGAGCGGATGTCGCTGGCTTAAACGAAACACCGTTTACACAAAATCCCGCACACCCCTTCCGCGAAGACGACTGCTGGGTTCGCAAGGGTCACGCACCCCAGAACCTCTCCGCCTTGCGCAAATTCGCCCTGACTTTGCTTCGCCAAGATCGGCAATATCCGAAGCGCAGCCTGCGTAGTCGCCGCAAAACCGCTGGCCGCCTTCCCGACTATCGCGCTTCATTGCTTGGTTTGACTCCGTGAATCCAAATGCAATTGCCCTGCCGTTAAATCACAAAGGGAGCGAGACTTCCGAGGAAATATCGCTCTGCTCTCCCTTAATTTGAACCTCATACCCTAGGCACAGCTAAAGGCAGAAATTACTCCTGCCTTATTATTTCGTTTTCAGATCACGAACAACCCGGAAACCTATAGTGAAATATCGACGCTCAGCTGGAGTACGGTTACGAATAGAGCACCGAACATAATTTACTTTTCCATTCCAGCCACCCCCTCGCAGCACTCGGTGCTCACCCTGATGAATTACTGGGTTCTTTTCTTTGACCTCAAGGCTATAAGGCGTGGTAAAGGCATCCTGCACCCACTCCCACACATTCCCGTTCATATCATAAATACCCAGGCCATTTGGCACTTTTAATCCAACGGCATGAGTCATTTGACCACTGTTTTCCTGGCCCCACGCACTTTTATCTGCGTCACTACCGGCGTATTGCCCGTCATTTCCTCCACTCCGGCAGGCATATTCCCACTCCGCCTCACTCGGTAGCCGATGTTGTTTGCCGGTCTTTGTGTTGAGATTCTGGATGAATTCCTGGGCATCATTCCAACTCACTTGATCCACAGGACAATTGTCACCGCAGTTGCTAAAGTGACTTGGATTGCTGCCCATCAACGTTTTCCATTGCCCCTGCGTTACCTCGAATTTTCCAATTTCAAAATCATCCAAGCACACTTTATGAACTGGTTTCTCGTGCTTTTCACCTTTTTCGCTGCCCATCATGTAGCAACCACCAGGGACACGAACAAACTCCATTGCAGGGATTGTGTTGGTCCCCGCTTGGCTGGAAACACCACCCGCCTCGCTGTTTTTCTGGTCAGCAGCATAAACATTCCCTGCCAGAATAAATAACATCATTGAAATAGACAACCGCATTATTCTGTTTTGACTGATTTGCCTCATGCTCATACCATCCCTTATAAATTATTAAAAAACAATGGCGCCAGACTTCCATGGCACCACATTAAGCAATAAATATGGGCTGGCCGGTCCGAGAATTGCCTTGTTGAAGTTGTTCGACAGCGAGGGTCAGCCCAAAAGGATAGTAACAAACATAAGGAGTGGATGCGACGTATTGACGAACAGCTCACCACTAGCTGTTTTGGAACAAACGGAGGCTTTCGGTCTTCGGCCAAAACTTCCCCATACGCTTTGCGCACCGCCAAAGAATTTGTTAGCGGTTGAATACTTACTGTGCAAATATTGCTGAATAGTAATTGCTTATCAATGACAGTGAATGCTCATCATTCCAATTCACGCACTAACCTCGCAAGGAGAATGGCATGAACACTCCCATCGACTTCTATTTCGATTTCACCTCGCCCTACGGCTACTTGATGAGCGAGAAAATCGACGACCTGGCAGCACGCTTCGAGCGCAAGGTACGCTGGCACCCTATTCTGCTAGGAGTGGTGTTCAAGGTGACGGGTAGTCATCCACCGGTAACGACGCCGTTAAAAGGACCGTACATCTTGCGAGATTTCCAACGGTCGGCACGCTTTCTGGGGGTGCCTTTTCGTCACCCGGACTGCTTCCCTATTCCCACCCAGTCGGCCTGCCGTGCCTATTATTGGTTGCATGAGCGTGACTGCGCCCTGTCGCGGCGCTTCGCACATGCCGCTTATCGCGCCCTGTTTGTGGAAGGCCGCGACATCTCGGCACCAGAAACCGTAGTTGAAATCGCTGCCGAACTAGGCGTTACCCCTGTCGAGCTGACCAGCGCCCTTGCTTCAACGGAATTGAGGGAGCGGTTGCAAGCAGCCTGCAACCAAGCCATCGAACGCGGTGTTTTCGGTTCGCCCTTTGTTATCATCGACGATGAACCCTTCTTTGGCGTAGATCGCTTGCCACAGATTGAGCAATGGCTGACTACTGGAGGATTTTAGCCCGCCTAGGCGGAAAAGCGTCTGATCTCAGAATAAGCGTATTCTCATTATTCTTCGCTAGTATTATTACCAGTGTGAGAATAGAGCAATGTGAGCGCTTGCTTCAGCCTTTAAGCCGCGCAATTATCCCGTCCAACTGATCAAGGCTACTGAAGCGTATCGTCAGACTGCCTGTGCCTTTCTTGTTGGCGTTGATCTTGACCGCAGCACCGATGTTGTCTGCAATATCTTCTTCGAGCCGCCACAAATCCCTGTCGATTTTCCCGTCTGACGTTTTCTTTACCGGTGGATTAAGTTCGCGGTTCACCAGTTTTTCGGTTTCGCGCACCGACAGCCCTTTGTGTACCACCTGCACCGCAAGCTTGGCTTGGTCTGCCTTCGACAGCGAGAGGAGGGCTCGAGCGTGACCCATGTCGAGTTCACCGGAAAACAGGCACTCCTGCACCGGCTTGGCGAGTTGCAATAAGCGCAGCAGATTGCTCGCTGCCGGACGCGAACGGCCAACTGCATCTGCCGCCTGCTGGTGGGTCATGCCGAATTCATCGATCAACCGTTGCAAACCTGCCGCTTCCTCAAGAGGGTTGAGGTTTTCGCGCTGAATATTCTCGATCAGCGACATGGCCAACGCAGCTTCGTCGGGAATCTCGCGGATCAGCGCCGGCACTTCGGTCAGTTCCGCCAGTTGCGCAGCGCGCCAACGACGTTCGCCAGCGATGATCTCGTATCTGTCTTGTCCGACCGGGCGCACCAGAATCGGCTGCATCACACCCTGAACCTTGATCGAAGCTGCCAGTTCGTTAAGCGAATCCTGGTCCATGCGTGTGCGCGGCTGGTACTTGCCCGGCTGCAGCGAACTAACTGGCAGCGTATCCTGGCGTGATGGCTCACCGCTACCGTTGGCAGCCAGCAATGCGTCAAGTCCTCGACCGAGGCCCTTTAGTCTGGGTGGATTCATATCTTTCCTTATATTGAAGAGAGGGCAAGAAAGGAGAGAAAAACATGGGGATATCCCCATTCACCCTTCTCTCTTCTCCCTTTCCATTTTTACTACATATCCTTGACGCGCTCGATCATCTCGGCTGCAAACGCCAAGTAAGCTTGCGCGCCCTTGGCCGCCTTGTCGAACAGGACGCCCGGCACGCCATAGCTGGGCGCTTCCGCTAAGCGCACGTTGCGCGGCACGATGGTCTTGAACACCTTGTCGCCGAAATGCTGCTCCAGTTCGGCTGAAACCTGGTGGCCTAACGTAGCGCGCGTGTCGAACATCACTCGCAGCAAGCCGATGATTTTAAGATCATTGTTAAGATTGGCATGCACCTTTTTGATGGTGTTGACCAGATCGGAAAGGCCCTCCAGCGCGTAGTACTCGCACTGCATCGGTATCACCACGCCGTGTGCGGCGCACAGGCCGTTCAGCGTCAGCAACGATAGCGACGGCGGACAATCAATAAGGACGAAATCGTATTCCGTCGCATGGTTAGTAAGCGCTTCCTTCAGTCTTAGCTCACGCCGCCTGAGCTCGACCATCTCAACTTCAGCGCCAGCCAGGTCGCGATTGGCTGGCAGCAGATCATACTTGCCCGAAGGAGAAGACACGCGCGCTTCGGCCAGAGTAGCGATGCCAAGCAGGACATGATAGACAGTCTTCACCAGCGTCCTTTTGTCGACGCCGCTACCCATGGTGGCATTGCCCTGCGGATCAAGGTCGACCAATAGCGTGCGCTGCCCGCTGGCGGCCAATGCCGCAGCAAGATTAACGGTGGTGGTGGTCTTGCCGACGCCGCCTTTTTGGTTGGCAATAGCGAAAATGTGCATGGTCGGTTTTCCTTTGGGTCGCTGCTGTTTATTCTGTTTTTTCGATTACGATCAGATTCCGCTGCGCGTCCAGTCCCGGCACGATCAGTGGAATACTTTGTACCATTTTCCAGCCAACCGGCAAACGGGAAATTTCCTGTTCCGGATAAACGCCTTTCATGGCCAGCAAATTTCTCCCTTTTGCCAGCAAGTGACCTGCCAAACCAACGAACTCGGCCAGCTCAGAAAAAGCCCGTGAGATTACTGCATCGAATGGCCGCTGCGGGAAGACAGCCTCGACACGGTCACAGTAAATGTTCACGTTGGCAAGCTTCAACTCTATTTTAACCTGCTTCAGGAAGCTGGCCTTTTTCTGGCTGCTTTCGATCAACGCGACTTCCAGTTCTGGAAGTGCAATCGCCAATGGTAATCCCGGCAGTCCGCCGCCGCTGCCAACATCGGCAAGCGTTGCGATGTCTCCCAGATGAGGCAGCACGGTCAGCGAGTCTAGCAGATGCTGGCCGACCATTGCCGTTTCATCGCGTACCGCAGTCAAATTGTAGGTGCGGTTCCATTTCGCCAGTAACGCCATATAGGCGAGTAACTGTTGCTCGGCGGCAGCCGGCAATCCCAGTTTGAGTGCGGCAATCCCGGCATGTAGCTGTTCCGCCGAGGTCATGCGCGTTTACCCGCCGATGCCTGGCTGCGCCGTTTGATATGTACCAGCAACAGGGAGATCGCCGCTGGCGTCACGCCCTGGATGCGTGAAGCCTGGCCTAGGGTTTCGGGCCGGTACTGGTTGAGTTTCTGTCGCACCTCGATGGACAGACCATGCACCTCGTTGTAATCGAGGTTACCTGGCAAACGTAGCGTTTCGCTGGCCTGATTGCGGGCCACTTCTTCCTGCTGGCGGTCGATGTAGCCCTGATACTTGGCCTGGATCTCGACCTGCTCGACCACTTTCAGGTCTGACACTGCTTCGCCCGCTTTGGGCAGAGTCATCAATGTCGCGTAACTGACCTGGGGCCGCCGCAGCAAATCGAACAGCCGATATTCACGTTCCAGCGGCTGGCCGAGAACACGTATGGCGTCAGCTTCGGCAACGATCTTTGGGTTGACCCAAGTTGACCGAAGGCGCTCGCTTTCGGCTGCAATGGCATCGCGCTTGCGGTTGAAGGCATCCCAGCGCAAGTCGTCCACCAGTCCAAGCTCCCGGCCAATCTCGGTCAGGCGCAAGTCGGCATTGTCCTCGCGCAGCGACAGACGATATTCGGCGCGGCTAGTAAACATGCGGTACGGCTCGGAAATATCCAGCGTAATCAGGTCGTCCACCATCACACCGAGATAAGCCTGGTCCCGACGTGGACACCAGGGTGCTCGCCCCTGTGCCTGCAGGGCGGCATTGATACCAGCAAACAAGCCCTGTGCGGCAGCTTCCTCGTAACCCGTGGTGCCGTTGATCTGCCCGGCGAAAAACAGACCGGAGATCGATTTGGTTTCAAACGACGACTTGAGGTAACGCGGATCGAAATAGTCGTACTCGATGGCGTAGCCAGGGCGCAGCAAATGCGCATTCTCCAGGCCACGCATGCTGCGCACCAGCGCCAGTTGCACGTCGAACGGCAGGCTGGTGGAAATTCCTTGGGGATAGATTTCGCGGGTTTCCAAGCCTTCCGGTTCAAGAAAAACCTGGTGGCTGTCCTTGCCAGCGAAGCGATGTATCTTGTCTTCAATCGAAGGGCAGTAGCGCGGCCCGACGCCTTCGATCACTCCTGTAAACATCGGCGAGCGATCCAGCCCGCCGCGAATAATCTCGTGTGTCCGCGCGTTGGTATGCGTGATCCAGCAGGGTACCTGGCGCGGATGCTGTTCCGAATTACCGAGAAATGAAAATACTGGGGCCGGATCGTCGCCCATCTGAATTTGCAGTTGCGAGTAATCAATGCTGCGGCTATCAATACGCGGCGGAGTGCCGGTCTTGAGCCGACCTGCCGGCAGTTTGAGTTCACGCAGGCGTTGCGCTAGCGCAATTGCCGGAGGATCGCCAGCGCGACCCGCTGGATAATTGGACAATCCGATATGCACCAGCCCGTCAAGAAAGGTGCCGGCTGCCAGCACCACAGCCTGGCTTTCGAAACGGATGCCCACCTGCGTCACCACACCGGTCACGCGGTCGCCACTCACAGTTATGTCATCCACCGCCTGCTGGAACAGCGTCAGGTTGGGTTGATTTTCCAGCCGTCGGCGAATTGCCGCCTTGTACATAACGCGATCCGCTTGGGCGCGGGTAGCGCGAACTGCCGGCCCTTTCGAGGAATTCAGGATGCGAAATTGGATTCCTGCCTCATCGGTAGCCGCCGCCATGGCGCCGCCGAGCGCATCTACCTCCTTGACCAAGTGCCCCTTGCCGATACCGCCGATCGAGGGATTGCACGACATCTGCCCCAACGTCTCGATGTTATGTGTCAGCAACAATGTTTGCGCACCTGCACGCGCCGCCGCAAGCGCCGCCTCTGTGCCGGCATGGCCTCCGCCGATCACAATCACATCAAAATGAGCCGAAAACAACATAGGGAGACGCAAGTAAAATGAGGCGCAATCATACCCTTCTTGACAGAAAAATGAACCTTCGGACGGTTTCACGTGAAACCTTAACTCGTTATGTTTCACGTGAAACACAGCAATTACGCTTCCGGTTTGGGAAAGCTTTCGGATTCCCTGCATAATCGACAACCTACCAATTATTGCTGGAAACATGCCTGAACACTCATCCCAAGTATTTGCGCTTTTCGAAAACCTGCTTTGCGAATCTGGCGAGAAATCCTCAAGGATATTTACCGGCAATGCGCATATGCTGACATGCAGCAGCGCTGAGAGTATCGGGCCAACATTTTCAGCCATCGAAAAAGCCTTAACTAATGGCCAGTGGGTAGTGCTGGCTGCTGACTACGAGTTCGGCTACTTGCTGGAAGAGAAAGTTATTGGCAGTTCGTATCGCTCCGCCCCCCCTCTGCTGACAGCGTATATCTTCGACCATTGCGAAACACTCACGCGAAATGATGCCGATGCTTGGATCGATGCACGGCTTTCCGGCGGTGATCGCACCTGTGCGATCACCGAAGTTCAGCCAATGATTGGAGAAGCCGAATTCATCAACAACATTTGGCGAATTCAAAAGTATATAAATGACGGCGACTGTTACCAGGTTAATTACACGTTTCCACTAACCTTCGATTGCCATGGCTTGCCGCTCTCCCTGTACTCGCGTTTGCGGACACAACAACCCGTACACTACGCCGCCTATATAGAAACCATGGAAGGCAGCGTTATTTCCCTTTCGCCAGAATTATTCCTGCGACGAAAGGGCAATCGCCTAGTCAGCAAGCCGATGAAAGGCACCGCCGCACGCGGCAAGGACAATCAAGATGATGACTCCTTACGCACGAGTTTAGCCACCTCGGATAAAGATCGTGCTGAAAATGTGATGATTGTCGATCTGATTCGCAATGATCTCGGACGGGTAGCCAAGCTTGGCAGCGTACGCGTCGAGCACCTATTTGAAATCGAGTCCTATCCGACGGTCTTCCAGATGACCTCTACCGTCAGCGCCGAATTGCGAAATTGCTCACTCGAAGAAATTTTCCGCGCACTGTTTCCCTGCGGTTCGATCACCGGGGCACCCAAGGTACGCGCCATGCAGATCATCGCCGAACTGGAAAGAATGCCACGTGGAATTTATACCGGGACAATAGGGTACATCGCCCCCAACGGCGATTTTGAATTCAATGTGGCGATTCGTACGCTGGCACTCGACCAGGATGGACATGGAAAACTCGGCATCGGCAGCGGCATCGTCGCAGATTCCAAACCTGAGCAGGAATTGGGCGAGTGCCTGCTCAAGTCCGCTTTCCTCACACAACTTGACCCTGGCTTCAAGTTGATCGAGACACTGCTATACCAACCAGAACATCTGAAGGGCTATCCGTACCTTGACTCGCATCTGGAGCGCCTATCAAAATCGGCACGGTATTTCGGCTTTCCTTGTGCCATCGACGACATCCGTAACCAACTGCTCGGACATGCTAAAGAAATAAACAAAACTCTCCGCGTACGATTGCTGCTCGATCACAAAGGAGCTTGCCGCATAGAATCGACACCGCTCGCCACAACCGCTCATCAATGGAAAGCAGTGCTCTCCGAGCATCGCGTCGACTCGAACAGTATTTTCTTTTATCACAAAACCACTCATCGCGCTTTCTATGATGCCGAGCTTGCGCGTGTCGCAAGTTCCGATATCTTCGATGTGCTGTTTTGTAACGAACGCGGCGAACTTACCGAAGGGGCGCGGAGTAATCTCGTACTCAAGCTGGACGGAAGACTCTACACACCGCCACTATCATCCGGACTGCTGAATGGCGTAATGCGCCGGAACTTGCTCGCTAATGACGAACTATGCATTACTGAGAAAACACTTTATCCCACTGATTTGGTTCAGGCCGAGGAAATTTATCTTTGCAATGCCGTTCGTGGCTTTTTTCCGGTACAGTTCCTCAATCAGTGGCATCATGAAATGGTTGCGTGACCCATACAATATATAATGAAAATATCAGGTTATTCGGTAATGTTCATTTATTTACTTAAGTAAATACCTGATCTGCCGATTACTATAATGGGACTCCAGCAAAACAGACAGTTATAACAAAATGAAAACTACTGACTATTACAGCATCCTGGGTGTCGACCGGAACGTCGACAATGACGAGATAAAGAAAGCCTTTCGCAAACTGGCGCACTTGTACCATCCTGACGTCTCGAAAGACCCTGACTGCGAGGAAAAATTCAAAAGGGTCTCAGAAGCTTATTTGACGCTTAAATGCCCTATAAAACGCAATGCCTACAACAGATGTGCTCCAGCTTACCGAAGACCTCAATCAAATAACCGGTCGATCATTGATGATTACGGCTGGTGGAACAGCCTGTTCTGGAAGTTCTGGGGCTGGGATTATATTTGGTCGGATGCAGAAAATTAATTGCCAGCGTCAATAAGCTCCGCATCCATATCGCATCCTTTCCCGGCAGCAATTTGACGGGCGAACCAACGCCTGGTCCACGGACTCAAGAATTGCGGCAACCAGCGCAAGTAATCCGCCGGGTTTGTCGCCATTCCACAAACATAACGCCTGCTCTCATCCTGCCACTGCAAAGCTCGGCATGCTCCATCGCCCTGCCCTAGCACAAAGCGCCCCACTGGACAGGGCTCCGCCAGGCAGCAAATGCCGCATCCGTTACAAGTCTCGCCAATCGCTGGCTTTGGTGGCGCCTTGGCGTTAAGGTAAATTGTCTGCATCGTTTGAAACGCTACTGTGAGCTTACTCAGGACAACAAATCATCTTTACTGGCTTCATGGCGCTATATGCGCCAATTGATCATTTTCCGATGCAGAAGCGCGAGAATATCTCGCCCAACAGATCATCCGCAGCAAATTTCCCAGTGATCGAGTTCATGGCTTCCTGTACCAGACGTAGCTCCTCGGCACACAGGTCAAGGCGATCCAGCTCGGCTAACGCCCGCTCCAAATGAACTTCAGCAGTAGTAAGCGCTTGCAGATGACGTTCCCTGGCAAGGATCACATCTTCGCCATGGACATGCCAGCCTGCGATATGCAGGAGCTCATCATGCAACAAGCCAATGCCCTCTCCCGTCTTTGCTGAAAGGAACAGATGCACCCTGCCAGCCTCCTCGCATCGCACCGCCTGCCGGCCAGCCAGGTCAATCTTGTTATGCACTACTACGCACGGCGGTAGCAAACCCGAGCGCAGCCGGGAAGTGAGCGCATCCTCCGGCAAAGACGGCCCAGAGCATGCATCCACCAATTGCAGGATAACGTCCGCACGCTCAATCTCGCGCCAGCTGCGCTCAATGCCGAGCTTTTCGATAGTATCCTCGGGTTCCCGCAAACCGGCGGTATCGATGATATGCAGTGGGATGCCTTCGATTTGTATGGTTTCCCTAACGGCATCGCGCGTCGTACCGGCAATGTCAGTGACAATGGCACGCTCTTCCCTGGCGAGACAGTTAAGAAGTGAGGACTTGCCTACATTGGGCGGCCCCGCCAATACTACCGACAAACCACTACGCAGCATGCTACCCCGCTTCGCCCTGCTGCGTATCTCAGCCACAGCCTGAGTCAGGCGTGTCAGACGTTCGGCGGCTTTGTTATTGAGCAATACCTCTGCTGCGTCAATTTCCTCATCCGGAAAATCCAGTGTCGCTTCAACCAGCATGCGCAACTCAATTAGCTGCGCCACCATGTGTTGAACTTCGTGCGAGAACCCGCCTGAAAGCGAGCGCATTGCCGAACGCACCGCCTGCGCGGAGGAAGCATCTATCAGGTCAGCCACCGCTTCGGCCTGGGTTAGATCGATCTTGTCATTTAGATAGGCGCGACGGGTAAATTCGCCGGGCTCTGCAAGACGCGCGCCAAGCGCAAGACAGCGCTGCAACAACAATTGCATTACTACTGGACCGCCGTGCCCCTGCAACTCGAGCACATCCTCACCCGTGAAAGAGTGCGGCGCAGGGAAATAGAGCAGGATGCCCTGATCGATGGCCCCGCCATCGGCGTCGCAAAATTGGGCTAGCATGGCAACGCGCGGCTGGGGTCGTTTGCCGCAAAGCGATTCAGCCAACCCGACCAGTCCGGCGCCCGAAATCCGCACTACACCGATGCCGCCACGTCCCGTAGCGGTAGCGATGGCCGCAATCACATCGCCCCGCGATTGCGTTGCGCCCGGTTCACACCCTATTTCAACAGGTGTGTCAGGAGGAAGCGTTGGCTGCTCCACGCTCTATCATGCGCGTGATTTGCCATTGCTGCGCAATCGACAGCATGTTGTTAACCACCCAGTACAGCACCAGCCCTGACGGAAAAAACAGGAACATGGCGGTAAACAGTACCGGCAGGAAGGCCATCAGCTTGGCCTGGATCGGATCGGGCGGCGGCGGGTTGAGTTTGGTCTGAACCAGCATGGTCGCTCCCATGATCAACGGGAGGATATAGTAGGGATCTTTGGTAGATAGGTCTACGATCCAGCCCAGCCAGGGCGCATAGCGCATTTCCACGGTGGCCAGCAAAACCCAATAGAGCGCAATGAATACCGGGATCTGCACCAGTATCGGCAAGCAGCCGCCGAGCGGATTAATTTTTTCGCGCTTGTACAGCTCCATCATTTCCTTGTTGAGCCGCTCCCGATCCTCGGAGTACTGCTCCTTGATCTTCATCATCTTGGGCGTGACCAGCTTCATCTTGGCCATCGACTTGTAACTGGCGGCCGATAATGGGAAAAACATGAGCTTGATTAATACCGTCAGCAGGATGATCGCCCAGCCCCAGTTGCCGACCAGCTTGAACAACATTTGCAGCACCCAGAACAGCGGCACGGCAATAATCGTCAGCCAGCCATAATCCACCACCAGATCCAGACCCGGCGCAAACTTCGCCAGATTTTCCTGCTCCTGCGGACCGGCATAGAGTTTCACCACAACCGTCGCCGTTGCTCCGGGAGCAATCGGCTTCACCAGTGGCAGAATCACCCCTGCGCTATAAAGATCCTCACCCAGCTTGCGCACATAAAATTCGCGTTCGCTATCGCCCTGCGGCAACCATGCCGAAACAAAATAGTGCTGCACCATGGCGATCCAGCCATTGCTGGCCTTCTGTACAAATTTGGCCTTGTTCTTGGCGATGTCTTCAAACGCCATCTTCTGGAACTTGCCTTCCTCCGTATAAACCGCTGGGCCAGTGTATGTGCTGGCCATCATTGCAGAACCAACTCCGCCGGATTTGCCATCGCGAACCATTTGGAAATAGGCGTGTGGCGCCAACGCTACGCCTTGAGCAGCATTCAAATTGGTGATCTCATAACCGACATCGATCTGGTAACTGCCTCGATGGAAGGTATAGACCTTGACCGCCCTGGCATTTTGCCCCCCCCCTGCGGTAACCGCTTCCAGACGAAGTTCCAGCGTATCCTGGCCGTCCTTCAATTGATATTGATCCTGAGCAAGTCTGTATGCTGTCCGGTGATTGGGCAGTCCCTCGCCGATAAGGCCAGTCTGAGCCTGGTATAGATGTTTCTCGCCATTGTCGAAAAGCACGAAGGATTTATCCTTGTCTTCGGTAGCCTTGTGGCGAATCAGCTCTAGCCGAGTCAGATCCCCGCCCTGGGAAGAAATTTCGGCAACGAACAGATCGGTCTTGACTGTCGCGTTGGAGACAGTAATCCCTCCAGCAGCGACAACGGTCGCCGGCACGGCGCTTTGCAAGGAGGGCGGGACGGTGCCATTCGGCGTAGGCGTCGGTACGCCGCCAGGAAGCACCGATGCTGTCGCCACCTTATCGGCCAGCGTTTGAGGTTTCGGTTGCCCCTGTTTCAGCCATGCATCCCAAAGCATGTACAGAGAAAAGAAAAGCACGCAAAAAAGTATCAGGCGTTGGTTATTCATCGGACATTATCTCGTTTCGGCGGAGTGCAACTTTGCGATTTTACGTGGATTTAGCTCAGATTAGCCAAATTAAGCATGTTTTCCATCACGGAACCGGGTCATAGCCGCCGCAATGCCATGGGTGACAGCGTAACAGGCGTTTGGTAGCGAGCCAACCACCCTTGAACAAGCCGTAGCGCTGCAACGCCTCGATGGCGTAGTCCGAACAGCTTGGATGGAAGCGGCAATTAAGCCCGAGCATGGGGCTGATCGCATATTGGTATCCACGCAGCAAGGCAATTAGCACTCCCTTCATCGCGGCAATCCAGCCAGCAACCGATCTACCTCGGCACGCAGCAGATGACGAAACTCGCGCTCGCGCAAGCCGGCTTGCCCTGTCGGCATCCGCGCCAAACGCAATACCAGATCGAAAGCCGGCAGCCTTGGCCGCGCCTGGCGAAAGGCTTCCCGGGCGATCCGTTTCAGAAGATTGCGCATAACCGCACGCTGCGCCAGTTTTTTGGCGATGATCAATCCGAGGCGTGTTTCGGCGGTTCCCGCAGCCGGCCGGTAGTGCAGACTGAAAATATTTCCGCGCAATACGCGGCGGCTGGAAAGCACTGCCGAAAATTCGTCCGGCGCATGCAGCCGGCACTTGCTGGAAAACCTTAATTCGGCCTGATTCTTCCCGCCAATACCTCTGGTTGCGCCGCTTTTATCGACCACCCGAAGTTGGCTGCTTTGCTGCCTTACACTGCGAGGCGAGCGCGCCCCTTGGCGCGGCGTGCCCGAATAACGGCGCGACCGCCGCTGGTGCGCATGCGCACCAGGAAGCCGTGAGTACGTTTGCGGCGCACGACTGAAGGCTGGTAAGTGCGTTTCATGATGGTATTCCTGAAGAGACAAACGGGCGATTACATCTTTTTGGCAATTATTTGTCAAGTTGAATTTTTCGTGCTCCCTGTGGATAACTTTACCGGAAAACGCTAGAATCTCGCATTCCGGTGGTCGGAGCTGTCTATCACGGCAAAAAGCGGCATGAACCGCTCGAGACTATTTCTCGCCCACTGTATCGATATCACCCTTTAATTTGGAAACCAATTATTTGCCACTCGTCATCTTGGCGTAGTGGCGCTGACTATCTTTAACGATGAGCGAATTCTGGACCGCCTGCTTAAACCGCTTCGAGCAAGAACTCCCAGCGCAGCAGTTCAATACCTGGATCAAGACATTACGTCTTGAAACAGAGGAAGACAATCCGCTCGGCTTGCGTCTGGTCGCACCTAATCGCTTTGTGCAACAGTGGGTTCGTGAAAAGTACCTGATGAAAATCCAGGAACTGAGCCGACAGTTCTTTCCCGAACCAGTCACCATTAGCTTGGTGGTTCTGATCGATGCCCCTATAAGCGCTTCCCCTTCTTCCACACGCGAGATTGAGGTTGCGGCTGCACAACCGATCAGCGTTAACAGCGACAACAAAGTCCCCTTCGCGTCACATCAGCCTCGTGTCGTCGATTCGTCTTATGAAAAGACCCGCCTCAACTCGTCTTTTACCTTTGACACCCTAATCACCGGCCGCGCCAATGACTTGGCTCGCGCCGCCGCGCAACAAGTTGCACTCAATCCGGGCATTTCCTACAACCCGCTATTTATCTATGGTGGTGTCGGTCTCGGCAAGACTCACTTGATCCATGCCCTTGGTAATGAGGTCTGGAACAATAACCCCAATCTTGTCATCCGCTATGTGCATGCCGAAGATTATTTTGCCGACGTGGTACGCGCCTTCCAGCAGAAAACCTTCGACGTATTCAAGCGTTACTATCGCTCGCTTGACCTGCTGTTGATAGACGATATCCAGTTCTTCAACAAGAAAGATCGCACTCAGGAAGAGTTTTTTTACGCTTTCAACGCCTTGGTTGAAGCCAGAAAACAGATCGTCATTACCTGCGACACTTACCCGAAGGATGTTCTCGGACTTGAGGAACGACTCGTCTCGCGTTTCGACTGGGGTTTGACAGTGCAGATCGAACCGCCGGAACTCGAAATGCGCGTCGCCATTCTGAAAAAGAAGGCAGAGAGTTTCAAGATAGACCTCGGCGACGATATTGCTTTTCTGATTGCCAAAAACCTTAAATCCAATGTACGCGAGCTGGAAGGCGCACTGAACAAGGTGCTGGCATACGCCCGCTTCCACGGTAGCGAAGTCAGCATGGATGTTGCCAAGGAATCACTCAAGGATATTTTTAGCGCTCACAATCGTCAGATCACGCTCGAACAGATACAGAAAACTGTCGCGGATTATTACAAGATCAAGGTTGCAGAAATGTATTCACAGAAGCGTACACGTGCTATAGCTAGGCCACGCCAAGTTGCCATGTCGCTGGCTCGTGATCTGACTCCCCACAGCCTACCCGAAATCGGCGATGCTTTCGGGGGGCGCGACCATACTACCGTCTTGCATGCATGCCGCACCATTAACGATTTACGCAGTAAAGACACACAACTAAACAATGACTTACACGTATTGATGCAAACTATCAAAGGATGAACAACTCCGGTATTAGCTTTGGACGCTTTGTGGATAACCCCGGTAATATCCTTCCGGGCAATACTCACTCACATTTGCCCACAGTTAAACCGATCGTTTCTCCATAGCCTTATCAACTGTTCAACGTAATAAAAATATTGGTTTTTTTGATGTTCTCCACAGTTAACGCCTCAGCTTATTTATTATTGGAGTTTTAAATATGCTCTTATTCAAAGGCCTTCGCGACCAAATACTTGCTCCATTGCAATCAGTTTGTGGCATCGTGGAGAAACGGCATACCCTGCCGATTCTTTCCAATGTCTTGATCGAGAAGTCGGGAGAGCGGTTGACGCTACTGGCTACCGATATCGAGGTACAGATCAAGACCAGCACCCATGCAGCGCCAGGCGGTGACAACATCATGCTGACTGTGGCAGCGCGCAAGCTACAGGATATTCTGCGTTCCTTACCGGAAGCGGCAGAAGTAAGCCTGTCGCTCGAGAGCAAGCGCTTGCAGATCAAGGCAGGGAAAAGCCGCTTTAACCTGCAGACATTGCCAGCTGAAGATTTCCCGCGCATGGCGCAAGGAGATGTTGGCAAGACCCAACTCAGCCTTAGCCAGAAACAGTTCAAGCGGCTTCTGGCGTTGGTACAGTACGCCATGGCGCAGCAAGATATTCGTTATTATCTCAACGGCCTATTGCTGGTGGTCAAAGGCAACGGGATACATGTGGTTGCAACCGATGGCCACCGTCTGGCCTATGCCAGCGAAACTCTAGGGGAGCAGCAGCAACCGATAGAAGTCATTCTGCCGCGCAAGACCGTGCTCGAACTCTCGCGCCAGTTGGCCGACAACGATGACCCGCTGCAAATCTCACTGACGCCGACTCAGGCGTTATTCAGTTTCGGCGCCATCGAATTCGTCTCAAAACTGGTGGATGGCAAGTTCCCGGATTATGAACGCGTCATTCCTCAAGGGCATAACAAGGTGGTGCGCATGTCGCGCACTATTTTGTTGCAATCCTTGCTGCGCGCGAAAATTCTTACCAACGAAAAGACTCCAGGGGTACGCTTGGTATTCGCCGACGGCAGCCTGAAAATACTCAGTAACAATAGCGAACGCGAGGAAGCACAGGAAGAGATCGAGATCATCTACAAGGATGAACCGATTGACGTGGGCTTCAACGTAAATTATTTGCTTGATCTGCTTAACAACGTATCCAACGAAGAGATCGACTGTCGTCTGGCTGACGCCAATAGCAGTGCGCTGTTCCACCTGCCTGGAAACGAGAGTTTCAAGTATGTGGTAATGCCGATGCGCATCTGATGTCATTACGCAATTCTAGTCAGCAACCTATGCAGTATTTTTGGATCAACCTATGACACAACCGGATTACGGCCAGAACACCGGCGAGCAGGACACGAGTTACGATTCCAGCAGCATTAGAATACTCAAGGGCCTTGAGGCTGTCAGGAAGCGTCCCGGCATGTACATCGGCGACACTTCTGACGGAACCGGCCTGCATCACATGGTGTTCGAGGTAGTCGACAACGCCATCGACGAAGCGCTGGCCGGCTGGTGCGATGAGATAGTAGTCACCATCCATTCGGATAACTCGGTTTCAGTTACCGACAATGGACGCGGCATTCCCACCGATATCAAGGAAGATGACGAGGAAAAGCGTTCCGCCGCGGAAATCGTTATGACCGAACTGCACGCCGGCGGCAAGTTCGACTCCAATTCCTACAAGGTATCCGGCGGACTGCACGGGGTCGGCGTGTCGGTGGTAAATGCGTTGTCCGACTGGCTGCGGCTGACCATCCGCCGCGATGGCAAGAAGCATCACATGGAATTTCGCGGCGGCGTCCCGGTGGAACCGCTCAAAATCGTCGGCACCACTGAAAAACGCGGCACCGAAGTACATTTTTTCGCTGCGCCCGAGACCTTCACCAACGTCGAATTCCATTACGAAATCATCGCCAAACGGTTGCGCGAGTTGTCATTCCTTAACAACGGTGTGAAGATCAAGCTGGTGGATCAGCGCAACAACAAGGAAGAAGATTTCGCTTTTGTTGGCGGTGTCAGGGGTTTTGTCGAATATATCAACCGATCCAAGACGGTTTTGCACAACCAGGTTTTTCACGCCATCGGCAGCAAGGATGGCATGACGGTCGAAGTGGCGATGCAATGGAACGATTCCTACCAGGAACAGGTGCTCTGCTTCACCAACAACATCCCGCAAAAGGACGGCGGCACTCACCTGACCGGCCTGCGCGCCGCCATGACGCGGGTGATCAACAAGTACATTGATGAAACCGAACTGGCCAAGAAGGCCAAGGTTGAGACCACCGGCGACGATATGCGCGAGGGACTGGCTTGCGTCCTATCGGTAAAAATACCCGAACCCAAATTTTCCTCGCAGACCAAGGAAAAACTCGTCTCCAGCGAAGTGCGCCCGGTAGTGGAAGAAGTGGTCGCGCAAAAGCTGGCCGAATATTTGCTGGAAAAACCGGCAGACGCCAAGATCATCACCGGCAAGATCATTGATGCCGCCAGGGCGCGCGAAGCGGCGCGCAAAGCGCGCGAGATGACGCGCCGTAAAGGCGTGCTCGACAGCATTGGCCTGCCAGGCAAGCTGGCTGACTGCCAGGAAAAAGATCCAGCGCTGTGTGAACTGTATATCGTCGAGGGCGATTCCGCTGGTGGTTCGGCCAAGCAAGGACGCGACCGCAAGTTCCAGGCGATCCTGCCCTTGCGCGGCAAGGTGCTGAACGTCGAGAAGGCACGGTTTGACAAGCTGATCTCCAGCGAACAAATTGTCACCCTTGTCACTGCGCTCGGCACCAGCATTGGCACCGCCGATTTCGACATCGCCAAGCTGCGCTACCACCGCATCATCATCATGACCGACGCCGACGTGGACGGCGCTCACATTCGCACCCTGCTGCTGACTTTCTTCTACCGGCAGATGACGGAACTGGTCGAGCGTGGTCATATTTATATCGCCCAGCCACCGCTATACAAGATCAAGCATGGCAAGTCCGAGCTTTACATCAAGGACGACCACGCGCTCAATCAGCACCTGCTGACGCTGGCGCTGGACAATGCCAGATTCACACCCAGAGACGGTGCAGCCATGCTCGAAGGCGAAGCGCTGGGAGCGTTGGCGCGCACTTACCTGCTTTCAGAGGCAGTCATCAAGCGCATTGGCGAGTTCATCGACGGTGATGTCTTGCATTCACTGCTTGCCAACGACATCGATCTGGATATCTCCAGCGAACAGTCCGCAAGAGACAGTAGCGTTCGCCTGATGCGTCATTTGCCGACAGAAATCGGAATCTTGCCGCGTTTCAACGACAAGACCGAACACTGGCAACTGGATATCGAGCGCTTGCGTCACGGCAACCTGCGCACCGGCTACATTGACGAGGAGTTCCTCCGCTCCGGCGACTATCAGCAGATTCGGCGCACCTCGTCGACCATCGCAGGTCTGGTTGGCGGCGGCGCTGTCATGCGACGAGGTGAAAAGTCGCAGGCAGTGTCTAGCTTTGCCGAAGGCATGCAATGGCTGCTGAGCGAGGTCGAGCGCGGCCTGACCAAGCAGCGCTACAAGGGGTTGGGCGAGATGAATCCGCAACAGTTGTGGGAAACCACCATGGATCCGGCCGTCCGTCGCCTGCTGCGCGTCCAGATCGACGACGCCATCACCGCCGACGAAATCTTCACCACGCTAATGGGCGACAACGTCGAACCGCGCCGGGCATTCATTGAAAAAAATGCCCTGATTGCGCGGAATATCGATGTATAGGTTTGTCGGGTGACATAGGTAGCGATCCGGGCGAATTTGAGCTGATACGAGCGCAGGCGCTGACAAATTAAAAAAGTCAGCAATCGCTACGCGCCACCCTTCCCTGGGTGGTTTTTCCTCGCTCCAGAGACTCACCCCAGCCGTCTGATCTTGGCGCTGGCCGTCTCGATGTGGTGTTCAAGCGCGGCAATACACGGTCCGAATCGGTGGCTGAATCCTGTTGCCGCAATGACTCGGGCGAGGAATGCGCGCGCCAGGTCTTCTGCGCGCCGCCAGGTTTCGTTGGCCACGCTGGCGTGAATGCTTGCCTCGGGGAGGGTGTCAGGCAGCCCGCCGCCACTGCGGGGCGCGAAGGCCATAGGCGTCATGTCGTAGGCTGGCGCAATACCATAAGGCCGACCATGCTCCGAGACGAATGACAGATTCCAGTCATGCATATCGGAGTTACCGATCAGGGTGCCGAAGGCCCACAGCAAATCTGCGCCATCCGCTGCGTCTGTACGGATTTGGCCTTCAGCAGCAAGGCGGCTTGCAATGATTGGCCAGCCCCCTGTTCCTGCCCCGACGAATTCGGAATTCAGCGCGGCCAAGGAGAACAGCGCACGTCGCCCCAAGTTGCCGGTGCGATCAAAACGCTCAACCTCAAGGAAGCGCTGACCACCGTGGTCTAATATCCGCGTCTTGGCGGCAGGGATGCCGGCTTCGCGCAACGTCTCCAGCGCAAGGTGTTCGGCCAACAACAGATCGCGCCAACGTTCGCTTACTGGGCCTTCCTCCCGCTCGCTGAACTTCACGATAACGTGCCGAGGCCCATCCGGCGTCATGGCGCAGGCAATGAACTTCGGCTGTTCGCCTCCCGCTGACGATCCCGGTATCTCGCAGCGGGCGGTTTCTAACGCCAACCTGGCGTATTCCTTGGCCTTCTGTCCCTCCGTGATTGGATCGGGGACTGGGGCAGCGAGAAAACGATCCCTGGCAATTTCGCCTAGCAGTAGATTGCCAACCATATCATGGCCATGCGCAAGCAGCGCCCGCAAGGCGTGGGCATCGGACCAGTCGGCAAGCCGTTCCGGTAGTCCAAGTTCAGCGCCATGGCGAGCAGCATACGCTCGACCGAGATAGCCTTGGGGGCGCATGTCAAACAACCACCATGGCAGGCCGTCGCTGTGCAGGGTCACTCCGTCCTCCTGGCACATGACAAATCCTTCAGGACGCGTTGGCACCAGCGTTCCCAGTTGCCGGATGCGGCCTTCTGCGTCGACCCGATAGATCGGAATGTCCAGCAATCCGCGCGTGGTATCGCGTAGCGTGTATTGAATTGATCGCGCAGCTCCGATCCGTACAACTTCGCCACCCAGTTCGGTCAGCGCGCGAGAGATGGTCGGCTGGCTTACGTCAAGATTTTCAGCCAGTTGGCGCGCAGAAAGCGGTCCACCGGATAGGCGCATACGGATAGCGTCAGCGTGTGAGGACATACTTATGAATTAATAAATGAATATGTTAATGAATAGATATTTTAGGCTTATTTAAGATTCTTGCGGAAAAATATCGCCGCTTGAGGCTATCCGTGACCGAATCTAGGCGTGACAGCAAACGGCGGCCTCGTGTCGGCAGCTGTGGGTGCGAGTATCCCACGGGCCGATAGATATATGCCAACTAGGTACCATCCTGCAGATGGGGCCAACTTAGCAGCTACAGCCATCGGCGACAGTGGCTGGCGCAGGCCGTTGCAGTAGCGGGAACACGCGACTTGTGCGATGATTCGCCTCTAGCCATACGGCATGCGAGCAAATGACGGTTCAGCCAGAACCAGCCGAACTGCAATGACCTATTATGACAACTTCAACTGATCGAGCCGAAGCACATGGAACCGACTGAGCTGCGGCATATCCAAGATTTCATCTGGAACATCGCCGACGACGTTCTGCGCGATATTTACTCGCGAGGCAAGTACCGCGACGTAATCCTGCCCATGACCGTGCTGCGCCGGATCGACGCCATCCTGGAGCCGACCAAGGACAAGGTTCGCGCCGTCAGCCTGAACCTCGACAAAGTCGGCATAGCCAATAAGCACGACGGGCTATGCAACGAATCCGGGCAGGCCTTTTACAACATCTCGCCCTTCACCCTCAAGAGTCTCAAGTCGGCCGAAACCGCCCAGCAGCAACGGCAGAACTTCGAGGCATACCTGGACGGATTTTCCGACAATGTGCGCGAGATTCTCGACAAGTTCAATTTCCGCAACCAGATTCCCAAGCTGGTGGAAGCCGACATCCTTGGCTTCCTGGTCGAGAAATTCCTCGACCCCGGCATCAACCTCTCGCCCGAGCCGGTGCGTGACGCCGAAGGCCATGTCATTCAGCCCGGCCTCGACAACCATGCCATGGGCACGGTGTTCGAGGAACTGATCCGCCGCTTCAACGAAGAGAACAACGAAGAGGCCGGTGAGCACTTCACGCCTCGTGACGTGGTGCTGCTGATGGCCAAGCTGATGTTCGTGCCCGTGGCCGACCAGATCAAGTCCACCACTTACCTGCTCTACGACGGCGCCTGCGGCACCGGCGGCATGCTCACCGTCGCCGAGGAGGAGTTGCTGCGGCTGGCCAAGGCACAAGGCAAGCAGGTCTCCATCCACCTTTACGGCCAGGAGATCAACCCGGAGACCTACGCCATCTGCAAGGCCGACCTGCTCATCAAGGGCGAAGGGCTGGAGGCCGAACACATTGTCGGCGGCGTGGATATGTCGACCCTCAGCAACGACGCCTTTCCGCGTCAGCAATTCGATTTCATGCTCTCCAATCCTCCCTACGGCAAGAGCTGGAAGAGCGACCTTTCCCGCCTGGGCGGAGAAGAAGGCAAGAGCGGCATCTCCGACCCGCGCTTCGTCGTGGATCATGCGGGCGACCCGGACTTCAAGCTGATCACCCGTTCCTCCGATGGACAGCTCATGTTCCTGGTGAACAAGCTGTCGAAGATGAAAACGAAATCTCCCCTGGGCAGCCGCATCGCCGAGGTGCATAACGGCTCGGCGCTATTCACCGGCGACGCCGGCCAGGGCGAGAGCAATATCCGCCGCTGGGTGTTGGAAAACGACTGGCTCGAAGCCATCATCGCCCTGCCGCTCAACATGTTCTACAATACCGGCATCGCCACCTACATCTGGGTGCTGACCAACCGTAAAGCCAAGCACCGGCGCGGCAAGGTGCAACTGATCGACGCCAGCGAGTGGTACCAGCCCCTGCGCCGCAACTACGGCAAGAAGAACTGCGAGTTGGGCGAAGCCGACATTGAGCGCATCCTCGCTACCCTGCAGGCCTTCGACAAGGCCGAGGATACCGCCCACTCCAAGGTCTTCGACAACGAAGCCTTCGGCTACTGGAAGGTCGTCGTCGAACGTCCGTTGCGCCTACGCAGCCAGTTCAAGCGCGCCAGCATTGAAAGCCTGCGTTTCGCCAGTGGCGACGAAGGGTTGCGCCGCGACTTGTTCGACCGCTTCGGCCAAGGCATATACGACGACTTCGGCCACGCTAGGCGTGAGATGGAACAATGGCTGCGCGGCGACGATGCCGAGACCGAGGAAGACGACGAGGAGTCCGCGCCGCGCCGCAAGGCGGTGCCAGAGAAGCGCCGCCGCAGGCTGCTCGACGAAGGCGCCTGGCAGCGTGACCTGCGCCTCGTAGAAACCGCCCGCCGCCTCGCCGAGGCGCTGGGCACGGACGTTTTTCCCGACTTCAACAAATTCCGCGAACAAGTCGACGAGGCACTCGATAAAATGGGTATCGCCCTCGGCCAAGCGGAAAAGAAGATACTGCTGCGATCCGTCAGTTGGCGCGACGAACAGGCGCCGGCCGTCATCGCCAAGCGCGCCAAGGCCGAAACGCCGGCCGACGCGGTGCGCGAGGCGCTCTACGGCAACTATTACGACCTGGCCGAAGCCGACGCTCCGGCCAAGGGCAAGCGCAAGGCCAAGGTCCAAGCTTGGCTGACCACCTTCGAACCCGATCCCGAACTGCGCGACACCGAGCAGGTGCCGCTGCAAGAAGCCGGCGGCATCGAAGCCTTCTTCAAACGCGAAGTGCAGCCCTTCGCCCGCGACGCCTGGATCGACGAGAACGCCACTCGCATCGGCTACGAAATCTCCTTCGCCCGTCACTTCCATCGGCCCAAGCCCCTGCGCAGCCTCGAAAGAATCCGCGACGAAATCCTCCGATTGGAGGAACGCACGGAGGGCCTGCTGAAAAAGATCGTCGGAGCGGGCACATGAGCAAGGCGCCGGCCAAGCCCAAGGCGCCCGCGTCCATCGCCCGCAAGGCCAAGGCCACCGTGGCCGCGCCGGCGGATGCGCTTGCCGCCGACATCCGGCAACTGATCCTGGAGGCCCACAGCGCCGCGGCCACAGCCGTCAACGCCACGCTCACCACGCTTTACTGGCAAGTGGGACAACGCATCCGCAAGGAAATACTCGGCGAGAAGCGCGCCGCCTATGGCGAGGAAATTGTCGCGACACTGTCACGACAATTGGCCGCCGAGTATGGCCAGGGTTTTTCCGCCAAGAACCTGCGCCACATGATGCGCTTCGCCGAGGTATTCCCCGACGAGGCAATTGTCTCCGCACTGCGTAGACAATTGAGCTGGACCCACTTCCGCGCCTTGATCTACTTCGACGAACCGCAGAGGCGCGACTTTTACGCCGAGATGTGCCGTCTCGAAGGCTGGAGCACCCGCACCCTGCAAGAGCGCATCGACAGCCAGTTGTTCGAGCGCACCGTGCTCTCGCGCAAGCCCGGCGAACTCATCGACCAGGAGCTGAAGCAGTTGCGCGACGCCGAGCGCCTGAGTCCCGCTCTGGTGCTGAAAGACCCCTACCTGCTCGACTTCCTCGGCCTCGCCGATCGCTATGTGGAGAAGGATCTCGAAGACGCCATCCTGCGCGAGATGGAAAGCTTCCTGCTGGAACTGGGCGCCGGCTTCAGCTTCGTCGCCCGGCAGAAGCGCATCCAGGTCGACAACGACGACTTCTACATCGACCTGCTGTTCTACAACCGCCGCCTGAAGCGCCTGGTGGCCGTGGAACTCAAGCTCGGCGACTTCAAGCCCGAGCACAAGGGCCAGATGGAACTCTACCTGCGCTGGCTGGCGAAGCACGAACAAGAACCCGGCGAAGCGCCGCCCCTGGGCATCATCCTGTGCACCGGCAAGAACCGCGAGCGCATCGAACTGCTGGAACTGGACGCCAGCGGCATCCATGTCGCCGAATACCTGACGGCGCTGCCGGCGCGGGAACTGTGGGCACAGCGCCTGCACGAGGCCATCGCCCGCTCGCGGGCGCGGCTGGAGAATCGGGTGGAGGGCGAGGGATGATCGCGAATCAAAATGCCTATCCCGACTATCGACGTCCAGCGCACCCGTGGATTGAACAGGTGCCGAGTCATTGGGAAGAGCAGCGCGCCAAGGTATTCTTCAGCGAAACGAATGACCGCTCCGAAACGGGCAAGGAGGAACTTCTCTCGGTGTCGCATCTGACCGGCGTGACGCCACGTAGCCAGAAGAACGTGACGATGTTCAAGGCGGAAAGCTATATCGGTCACAAACGTTGCCAGCCTGGCGACATTGTCATCAACACCATGTGGGCGTGGATGGCGGCGCTGGGTGTCTCACGGCACATGGGTCTGGTTAGCCCCGCCTACGGCCTCTATCGAGCCAGCGATCCGGAAACCTACAACCCCGGCTATACCGACTACCTGCTGCGCTCCCAAGCCTACGTGGCCGAGTACAACTGCCGTTCCACTGGCATTCAGTCGTCACGCTTGCGGCTCTATCCGGCACAATTTCTCGATATACCGTTCATTCACCCACCGCGTGAAGAGCAGGATCAGATCGTCGCCTACCTGCGCGCCCAGGACGCCAAGATCGGCCGCTTCATCCGCGACAAGCGCGAGTTACTTGGATTGATGGCTGAGCAGCGAGCTATTCTTGCTGAACAAGCTGTGTCATCGAAGGAAACTCAATACCTTCAGCTCGATAGGGTTGTAAATCTCTTAGCCAAACCAATCGAACGAGAGCAAGGAAAGAAGTACACGCCAATTGGGATGTTCAACCGTGGTCGAGGCATCTTCCACAAGGAGCCCAGACTGGGGAAAGACTTGGGGGATTCGATCTTTTTCCCAGTCAAGAAAGGCGATCTAATTTTTAGCGGCCAGTTTGCATGGGAAGGTGCTGTTGCAGTTGCCAACTCCGAAGTTGATGGTTGCATCGCGTCTCACCGCTATCCGATAGCCGAGTGCAAGCTCGATGTCGTCACACCCGAGTATCTCTATACGTTTTTCCTTAGTGGGGCTGGCGGTCTCCTGTTGAACCACCACTCAAGAGGTTCTGCTGGACGTAATAGACCGCTCAATCCTCGTTCGCTGCTGAAGGAAAAGATACCGGTTCCGCCGATCCACTTGCAGTGCGAGATTTCGGATTTCTATTCTGAAGAGCAATTAGTACGTCGAGAGATCGAGAAGGAAATCACCCTAGTACGGGAATACCGCGACCGCCTCATCTCGGACGTAGTGACCGGCCAGATGGATGTGCGCGGCTGGGTGCCCGGCCCGGACGATGCGCCGGACGAGGGCGTCGTGGCTCTGGCTGGCGAAGACGACGAAGCCTTGGATAATCAGGGAGCAGAGGATGACGACGACGGACACGAGTGAGGCCGGGCTGGAGCGGCTGATCGTCGAGGCGCTCCCCGGCCGGCCGCCGCGCCCGCTGGGGCAGAGCATTCAGCAGGAGCCGGCGCCCTATGGCGGCGCCGGCTACGTCGAGGGCCATCCCCACGACTACGACCGCGACGCGGCCCTGGACCTGCGCCAGCTCTGGCGCTTCTGGTGGGCGACCCAGGCCGAGGAGCTGGCGAAGCTGAAGATCGCGCCCGACGCCCAGACGGGCACAGCAGCGCGACAACTGCTGCACCGGCTGCAAGGCGAGATCACGCGGCGCGGCGTGGTAGACGTCTTGCGCCGTGGCATCAAGCATGGCCCGGCGGAACTGCGGCTCTACTTCGGTACGCCGACGCCGGGCAACGACAAGGCGGCGGCCCTGTTCGCCGCCAACGTCTTCAGCATTACCCGCCAGGTGCGCTACAGCCGCGACGAGACGCGCCGGGCGCTGGATCTGGTGCTGTTCATCAACGGCCTGCCGCTCGCCACCTTCGAGCTGAAGAACCACTACACGCGCCAGACCGTGGCCGACGCGGTGCTGCAATACCAGCGCGACCGCGAGCCGCGCGAACTACTGTTCCAGTTTGGCCGCTGCGCGGTGCATTTCGCGGTGGACGACCTAGAGGTGCGCTTCTGCACCCAGTTGGCGGGCAGGGCTTCCTGGTTCCTGCCCTTCAATCGCGGACATCGGGGCGGCGCCGGCAACCCGCCGGTGGAGGGTGCCCGCGGCATCCGCACCCAATACCTGTGGCAGGAGGTGCTGGCCCGGCAATCTCTGGCCGAGATTGTCGAGCACTACGCGCAGATCGTCGAGGAAGAAGACGAGAAGGGCCGCGTCAAGAAGAAGCAGGTGTGGCCCCGCTACCACCAGCTCGATGTCGTGCGCTATCTGTTGCGCCGGGCGAAGGCCGATCCGGTCGGCTCGCGCTACCTGATCCAGCATTCGGCAGGCAGCGGCAAGAGCAACTCCATCGCATGGCTGGCGCATCGGCTGTCGAAACTCAAGCGGCATGACCAGCCCGGCGAGTCGGATCTTTTTGCCTCGGTGATCGTGGTCACTGACCGCAAGAACCTGGACAAGCAGATCGCCCGCACCATCAGGGCCTTCGACCATGTGGCCTCGATCTTCGGGCATTCGGCCAAGTCCGAGGATCTGGCGAAGTACCTGATGTCGGGCAAGGACATCATCGTCACCACGGTGCAGAAGTTTCCTCACATTCTCGACCTGGTGGGCGATAGCCATCGGGACCGCAGCTTCGCGCTGATCATCGACGAGGCCCATTCGAGCCAAGGCGGCAAGACATCGTCCAAGGTCGGCGCAGCCTTGACGCGACGCCAGGCGCAGGCCAAGTCCGGCCAGGCGGGCGATGAGGATGCCGACGATCCCGACCTGCCCGGCGAGAGCGACGAAGATTTCGTCGACCGTGTCATCGACGAGCGCATCGCTGCCCGCAGCATGCCGGCAAACGTCAGCTATTTCGCGTTCACGGCGACGCCGAAGAACAAGACGGAGCAGTTGTTCGGCGAAGCCTACCAGGAAGGCGACAAGACCAAGCGGGAGCCCCATCACAAATACACCATGAAGCAGGCCATCGACGAGGGCTTCATCATGGATGTGCTGCGCTACTACACGCCGGTGAAGAGCTTCTACAACCTGGAGAAGAAGGTCGCCGACGATCCGGAATTCGACAAGCAACGCGCCCTGAAGAAGTTGCATGCCTACGTCGAAGGCCACGCCGATGCCATCGAGCGCAAGGCGCGGGTGATGGTGGAGCATTTTCTCGGCAGCGTCATCGCGCGGCGCAAGGTGGGTGGCCAGGCGCGCGCCATGGTGGTGACCCAGAGCCGGCAGCGGGCGCGGGATTACTTCCACGCCATCAAGGGGTATCTGGAAGAGATCAAGAGTCCCTACAAGGCTATCGTCGCCTTCTCGACGGACGAGAAGAAGGGCGCAGCCAAGGTGACCGAGGCCGACCTGAACGGCTTTCCCCCAACCCAGATCGAGCGCCGCTTCAAGAGCGACCCCTACCGCTTCCTGATCGTCGCCAACAAGTTCACCACCGGCTTCGACGAGCCGCTGCTGCACACCATGTACGTCGACAAAGTGTTGGCCGACATCCAGGCCGTGCAAACGCTGTCGCGCCTGAACCGGGCGGCGCCGTCGAAGCACGAGGTCTTTGTCCTCGACTTCGTGAACGACCAGGCCGAGCGTGTGCAAAAGGCTTTCCAGCGCTACTACAAGACCACTCTGCTGGCCGACGAGACCGATCCCAACAAGCTGCATACGCTGAAGGCCGATCTCGACGCGGCACAGGTCTATGCATGGAACATGGTGGAAGACTTCGTTGCCCGCTATCTGGCCGGGGATGAGCGCGAAACCCTCGACCCGATCGTCGACGCCTGCCGCGACGTCTATGTGGAATTGGACGAGAAGGCGCAGGTCGCCTTCAAGGGTAACGCCAAGACCTTCGTGCGCACCTACGGCTTCCTTGGTTGCGTGCTGCCCTACGGCGTGGCGGAATGGGAGAAGCTGTCGATCTTCCTCAATTTCCTCATCCCCAAGCTGCCGGCGCCGGTGGAGGACGACTTGTCGCGCGGCGTGCTGGAAGCCGTGGATATGGAAAGCTACCGGCCGGAAATGCGCGCCACGATTCGGCTAGCGCTGGAGGATGAGGATGCGGAGGTCGGCCCGGTGCCGACCAGCGGCGGTGGTGGTGGTGGCGAGCCGGAGTTGGACCGGCTGTCCAACATTCTCAAGGAGTTTAACGACGAGTTCGGCAACATTGAGTGGAAGGACATGGACAAGATCAAGCGCGTCATCTCGGTGGAGATTCCCGAGAAGGTCGCGGCCGACCGGGCCTACCGCAACGCCATGCAGCATTCGGACAAGCAGAACGCCCGCGTCGAGCACGACAAGGCGCTACAGCGGGCGATCCTCGGCATGCTCACCGACCACACGGAGCTGTTCAAGCAGTTCAGCGATAACGCGGATTTCAAGCAGTGGCTGTCGGAACGGGTCTTCGATCTGACTTATCAGCCGCGTCGCGAGCAACGGAGCGAGCCGAAGGCGTGGCGCGAGCGGGCGTTGGCCGAAATATCGCGGCACTTCGGCCCGGCTGCCAAGTGGCGCGGCATCGGTGACGGGCTGGCAAGCTATTTTGAGGCCAATGCCGGGGAGGTCATCATGCTGAGCGGCATCGAGCAATTGGCCGGGGAATTGCAGGTGGTCGTCGACGATGTACTGACGGTGCTGCAAGTGCTTTCCACGGACGACATCGCAGTGCTTGAACGCACCTACACCAAGCGCGAGGACATGGGTGACGCAGAGCGAGAAGTGGCAGAGGGTGAAATCCGGTCGGGACTCGCTAGCTTGTATGCACGCGGCGGCCTTGCAGGCCAGGGAACGCAATTTGCGGCCAATGTGCTCGTCGGCTGGCGGCCAGCGGCCCGCAATATGGTCGAAGGTGCACCGGGGGTAAATGTATGACGGTGTCACCGGACGCGTTGTTGACCTGGGCCGAGCGCTATCCACAGTTGGCGCTACTGTTCGACCCGAGTGGTTCCGTCGAGGAGCATGACCAAGCGATCGAGCGCCTGATCGAGGAAGCGGTACGCTGGTTGGAAGACAACGCCAATGACTTGACCGGTGCTAGCGAAAATCTGCTCAGTACGACACTTGCGGGGAAGATTTCGATGCCTGGGTTGCGCGCGGTGCGCGAGCGGAACGTAAATGGGCACGTGGACATTACCATCGAAATCGAGCATTCGTATCCACATCGCCGCTGGCTTGCCGAGGCAAAGCTATGGAACGGGCCGAAATACCACGTCGATGGAATGAAGCAGTTGATGGGATACATGAACGGTCGCGACCGTTCCGGCTACATCTTCGACTATGTGCAGGAGAAGAACATTGACGGGAAGTGGCGGGGATTGAAGCAGGCTCTCAATGTCGACATGCCGCTTGACCAGTTGCGGAAGGTCAGGGATACGGCAGGCCGTTGGACTTTTGAAACGCATCATAAGCACCCTAGTGGTACCACGATTCGTCTGGTGCACTATGGCGTTAACCTAGAGTAGTTAGACATGAACGAATCGAAACCATTTTCCTTGCGCATCTTCGTTGTTGACGGCGACCCGGACGGCCTTCGCTTGGTGGAGCGCTCCAACTGGGTCGGCAAGGCGATGATCTTCCCACGTACGTTGCTGCCCAAGATCAAACAGCGCGTCGAGCTTACTCAGACTGGCGTGTACCTGCTGCTGGGGCCACGCGAGAATGGTGAGGGTGAGATGCTCTACGTAGGTGAAGGCGATCCGGTGCTGCCGCGATTGCAGGACCATTTCGCCAAGAAGGATTTCTGGAACCGGGCCGTATGTTTTGTCGCCGCGCCGGGCCAACTCAACAAGGCTCATGTGCAATTTCTGGAGGCCAGTCTGATCCGGCTGGCCAAGTCTGCCAAGCGCCTACCTTTGGACAATGCCAACCAGCCGGCCGAACCGAGCCTATCGGAGGCTGATCGTGCCGACATGCAGGTGTTTCTGGGAAATGTGCTCGGCATGCTGCCAGTACTGGGCATTCACGCATTCGAGCAAGCGGCAGCGGCGCCCGCAGCAACCACCAAGACCATCCTGACCTGTAAGGGCAAGGGGGTCGTCGCTACGGGCTACGAGGCAACTCAGGGCTTCGTCGTGAGCAAGGACTCACAGGCCGTCGGCGAGTCGGTACCGTCGATGCAACAGCATGTGCGCGGCATGTATGAGCTGCGCCAGGAATTGATAATGAACGGCGTGCTTCACCGCGATGGCAATCATTACCGATTTGTCCAGGACTACGTATTCAGTTCGCCCTCGACGGCTGCTGCGGTGGTCCTAGGTCGCAGCGCCAACGGACGCATCGAATGGAAGAATTCAGCCGGGCGAACCTTGAAAGAACTTCAGGTACAGGAGCTGTGAGTCTTGGCGGCAACCGCTCCAACCGCAAGGGCTTTTGCGGTATTGAAGCCCAAAGCATTGTCGTTATTTTTAGCGCGAGAGTAGACGCAACTTTCGCCGGAAGCGTTGTCCTTGCCACATTCAATCTTTCCCGCTTCATTCGAGCGCAGGAGCGGCAAGCTGAGGAATGGTACTGACCCGGCCGCATTGGCAGGGTCATCGGACGTTGGTGCCTGCCTCAGTAAAAGTCTCTTCAGGATCAAGTGCTGCTGTTAGCCCGGCTACCTAGTCCTCGCCGAATCGCCTTATCTTCCTCCCATCCCGCTTGGTTGGGCGTCCCTTGATGGTGGAACCGGGAGTAGGCGCCAAGCGTTTAAGTTCGGCCAACTGCTGCCTGCGGGCGACGCTCTCGGGTATTTCTTCATAAAGCAGACGGGCTTCAGGCGCTGGACGGCGCTGGGCATTAATAGCGTTCACAATAATCGTCCACTGTTGTTCGTGCGCACTGATTTCAAGGCGGTCCCCAATGGTGATTTCCTTGGCTGGTTTGACCTGAGTGCCATTGACCTTGATCTTGCCACTGTCGACGGCGCCGCTGGCAAGGCTACGTGTCTTGAAAAAACGCGAGGCCCACAGCCACTTGTCAAGGCGCATTCGGGTAATGGAATCAGACATAGAAAGCTGCCAGAAATAGATATGTTCGTGTCCAGGTAACTTTACCTTAGTTTGTTCCAGGCCGATTCCAATGCTTAGTAATCTTTACTTGACTGGTGATCGTTAGTTCTCTATATTGGTATTCGTACGATCACCACATTGCGGATACTGCCATGCCCCTTCCCGACCCGGTACGCGACTCTGACTACCTCGACCGTCTGCGCGACTATTACGCGGATAATCGACGTATCCCTTCATTCAAACGCATTGCCGAGCTGATGGGTTTCGCCTCGAAGGCAGCTTCCAGCAAACTGCTGGTGCGCCTGGAAAAAGCCGGCTTCATCGAGCGAACGCCAGACGATGATGCATGGATTCCCTCTAGGCGTTTCTTTGAGCGCCAACTTGCCAGCATGACCGTTCGTGCCGGTTCCCCGGATATGATCGAAGGCAGCATGGGCGAGCCGTTCTTCGTCGATGATTATCTTGTCCGCACTCCCTCCAAGACGGTAATGGTTCCGGTCAAGGGGGACTCGATGAGCGATGCCGGCATCCAGGACGGCGATATTGTGGTGGTGGAAAGAATCCAGGCCGCTAAATCCGGCGATTTCGTCGTCGCCATCGTCGATAACGAATTCACTCTCAAGGAGCTTGGGTTGGAAAAGGGCAAGTTCATCCTCAAACCGCACAACAAGGCTTATCCTGTCATCCGCCCCAAGGGTGAGCTGGAAATCTTCGGCGTTGTTACAGGACTCGTCAGGCGCTATCGGAACTGAGAATGGACTGTCTCCACCGTTCCGGGCATCTGCCCCGGCAAGGATGGAGATACGCGCTTAATTGTTCGACAAGGTCGCCCCTCCTTCTTTAGCGCGCTCTCAAAATAATCAGTAATGTGGCGGTATTTCGTCGCGTAAAGTAAGCGGCTCATTCGGTTGGACAAGTTGGACCTGCTGCTTAAGCGAACGCACGGATTCAATTAGCGCGTCGATTTGCTGTTGCTGACGATAGACTGTTCGGTTGAGAGCGTCGAGTTGATCCTCGACAGCGCTTAACTTTATTTCCAACTCAGCAATTTTTTCTTCCATCTGCAACCGCCTTGTTCTTATGTCTCAAGGGATCCAGCAAGTATTTTAGGCCGTTGTGATCCATTTCCTGCATCAAAGCCAACAGACGTCCAATTTCTCCCGGAGGAAACCCTTCTCGAGCGAACCAGTTCAGGTAATTGCCCGACAGATCGGCTATCACGCATCCTTTGTGCTTGCCGAAAGGCATGACGCGCGTGGCTAGTAATTCCAGATCTTCCGGGCGCATTCTTCCAAGATCCTACAAGGCAGGCAAAATAAGCGAACTGTAGCCTCAAGCGGCGTGGTTACGCCCCGCTGCATTTTCCAGCCGTTGTTTCTCAGCAAGTATCTTGTTGGCGTAGGTCCGGTCAGGATCGTTAGTTGCGCCGGCGAATTGTTGCAGGCCAGGCATCAGGCCGCCCATGCGCTTGATAGAGTCGTGCAATATCTGCGTGCCGACAAGCACGTTGATCTTGGGATCGAACAACGCTCCTTGCACTTCCGGAATCTTGTCCTGATGGAAGCGCGGCATGACCTGCATCAGCCCTTGCGCGCCGACGACGCTTTCGGCGAATGGGTTGAACCTCGACTCGATGGCGATGACGGCAACGATTAGCAGCGGATCAATGTTCATTTCCCGCCCTGCTACTTGCGCTGCATGAAACACGGGTTCGAGCGCTTCGTCCGACACGCGATACCGGCGCGCTACGAAATCCAGCGCGGCTTGCATTTCAGGTGTCAGCGTCACGCTTCTCGTTTCTTTTTCGAGCGAGGTGATTTGCGCCTGAGCAAACTTTGCCTGCAGCGATTTCAATACCCTGTGTGCTGACGGGTTTCCTGCCAGCAATGTAACGAGCGCAAGGATCAGGATCGCGCCAGACATCGTAAGACCACCGTGTAAATAATCCAGGGCGCGCTTTTGCGTTAGCCATTTTTTTGACAGAACAGCTTCCATCTTATTTCTCCTTCGCGATCAACTTCACTCGCAGACAAACCACGAACATTTCCTTGAAGCTATGTGGGAATCTGAGCGGGGCAATGCCCCGATGCGTGAAGATGGGTTCCAGACAAATGCACTGCGGTCTCGGCGGTGAAATCATGAATACCGGAGACGGCTAGGTAGCGGCCCTCTTTTTGAACCGCCGGAAGCACGCCTGGCAAGGCCGTTACCGGAAGCAAGACGTTTGATGCAGTGCAACAAACGTCAGTCTATTGATTATGATGGTATTTGTCAAGAAAGCAGGTTTGATGGTGTTGCGTCGCAACAACAATTTTGCTGGCGCGCCTGAATAAAGCGCAACCCAAGCCAAGGAAAGGTGTGGATTTCAGGGGGAACCGAAGTGTGCGTTTTTTGAGTAGAAAAAACAGTTTTAATTATGTCTAATCAAGAAAATAACCGTGGTTCTTCATGTGAAATACCTGATGTTGTTGCTAGCCAATTGAATTCAAACTCTCTTTTTTGGGCCAAAAAGCACGCCAGGAAAGTAAAATGTAATGCATTTATAATCAATCAGTTGTGAATGTTTTTTTATGTAACTTTTACTTGTATTTGTGTTGGTTTACCATCTATAAATCATACAATGGCAATAAAAGCAGTAATGGAGATACAAGACTCCAAGGAGGTTGCAAATATGCTGTCACTAGATGATTGTCTCGAATTTAGCAATTGTTCCCACGACGAGATTGACGCAATTGCCGAGCATGAACATGTGCCGGATGTTGTAGCAGCTGAAATAGGCAATATGTTGCTGAAGTCGTCTGCGGGGGTTTGCCTGCTCAAGCTTTATATGATTGAAAACATCGAGCATGCATACGAGCGAAGACAATATGATAAGGCCATGCAGCTGGAGACGTTATACCGGCGCTTTGACCGTGACCATCCAGGCGCAAGCCCTGAAGTAGCGCGGGTAGTATTGCACTAGTACCGTAATAGATTTCGGAGGGAACCCAGAACGCGCCAGACGGCAATAGCCGTCTGGCGCGTGTCTTTTCTGCATCTGCTCATGTAAAAAACGCGGAGGGAGAAACTCCGTCCGCGTTATACATCGTTTCCAAGTCAAAGTAATCCCCCGCCTGTGCCGTCAGGCCAGCATCCTGAACTGGTGTTCAGTGAGGCTGCATTCCTGCCGCTTCAGGTTCGTCCGCAAGGAACGCTCACAACGGCGGCGTATTGGTCTGCTGCCCGATGCCTAGGCGTTAGTTCAAGGAATCTATGGCCTTGACGAACACCGCAGGGGAATTCCCAGGCGCAAATTTGACGCGGTTCAGGTCAGGATAGACTAGAACAATTCATCCTGGGGAGCCATCGCCGCTTCCAAGCGCGCCATCATGGAATTTATTCTACGCGTAAATTCCGACTTGTCAAAAGCAGCGGAACCGTCCGTCGTAGCAGCGGTTGAGGCAGGCAGGGCATGTTTCAGGGCGAGCAACTCATGGGCCAGATTCAATGCCGTCATTACCGCCAGACGCTCACCCGTGCTATTCGTTTTATGCGCGATCTCGAGCATTTTCACGTCGAGGAATTTCACTGTTTCGAGAAGCGCCTCTCGCTCATCGGGAGGGCAGGCTACACGGTATTCGCGGCCTTGCAGGGAAATATCAAGTGCATTAGCGCTCATCATGTAGGCGCTCACTCTTCCGGCAACCTAGCCAACAAAGCCTCAAGGCGAATGCGCGCCGTCTCGATTTTCTCCACCAAATGCTTGTGATCCTGTTCGAGTCCTGCAACGCGGTCGCGAAGAGTTTGGTTCTCCGTGCGCAAGCTGTCGCAAAAGCTGACGAATTGGTCGATCTTCTGATCAAGCGACGCGAGTTGAGCATTGTCCATAGGCATAAGTTTGTTTGAAAAAATATTTAAGGTCAAGCAATAACAACTTGTTTTGAAGGTGATTTGGAACGAGCGCGCGATTTCGTCCTCAAACCGTTATTGCTTCTTCGCTGCAAATTGCGCCTGTATCCTGTAGAATTTGACTCTGCAGCCTGGATTTTGTAAGGCTGCAAGTACATTCGCGGTGCCCGCACAGCCTAGGCTGTCGGGTTAATCGGGAAACAGGTGCGCGTTGTCGAATGCGATGAATGCAATGCCTGTGCTGCCCCCGCAACGGTAAGGAAGAGCGAATTCATCAGGATGCCACTGGGCCGTCTGTCATGGCCTGGGAAGGCGATGGATTAAGTCTTCCGAGCCCGGAGACCGGCCACGGATGTCATGAGCGGAAACGTCGCGGGGAAGCGGCGGCCTGAGCCAGGCATTATCGGCGATTGCCAGTCTTCAATTCCCTGAGAACGTTTCCGTGTCCGTAACGCATCGGCTTGCGGGGACGCTTGCCGCATAGGGAGTTCCACTATGTCTTGTCTGCTTCGTCTGACCGTATTCACGGTCATAGTATTTTCCGCATTACCAGCGCTTTCCCAGAAAACAGAAAAGGACGAGGCGGCTGTTGTCGTGATCGCGACTCGTCAACCCAGCCGCACAAACGCACTCGCCGCAGATACTACGGTTATTGAACGAGAACAGATTCAGCAAGCCGGACCGGGGACCACGCTGGGCGAGCTGTTGGCACGGGTACCTGGCATTGAGTTATCGCGCGAGGGTGCTAGCGGTGCCAGTGAAGCGATATTCATTAGGGGTGCCAACGGTGGGCATACATTAGTGTTGCTGGACGGATTGCGCATTGGCTCGGCAACGCTGGGGCTGCCATCAATTGGCGCAATTCCGTTGTCCCAGGTAGAGCGAATTGAGATCCTGCGCGGATCAGCCTCGGCGCTTTACGGTTCGGACGCGATTGGCGGCGTCATTCGCATCACCACGCGCAGGGGATCGCAGGCGCCGCGCCTTGAGGCCAGCCTAGGTGCAGGGACGCACGGTGTCCAGGAAGCCTCTGTGGGTCACGCCGGCCAGATCGGCGAGCTTTCTTATTCGCTGAGACTCGCCGATTCAAGCGCGAGTGGCGTCAACGCCATCACCAACACTTCAAGTCCGGCCTATAACCCTGACAAGGATGGCTACTGGCGGCGTAGTCACGCGTTAAATGTCGACTGGCGCATCCATGAGCATGCCAAGCTAGGCGGCCAATGGATCGAAAGCGACGGCATGAATCGCTATGACAGTAGCTGGCCGAGCGCCGCCTCCGATTGGAAAATACGTCAGCGCATAAGCAGTTTCGGCGCTTATACGCAACTGAAAATAAACGACACCTGGACAACAGAGTTTCGCGCCGGCCGTAGCGAGGACGACTCCGTATCGACACCGTCAGCGACTGCCGGAGCAGAGCGCGATGCCTTCCGCACAAATCAGGATCAGTACGTCTGGCAGAACGATATCCGCCTGCCGTTGGGCAGTGCGCTCGTGTCCATCGAGACACTGCGTGAAGGCATCATTTCAACCAATACCTACACCGGTACCCGGCGCAGCACCGATTCGCTGGTGCTCGGCTGGAGCGGAAGTGTCGGCAAACACTTCTGGCAGGTTGGACTGCGCCGTGACGACAATTCGCAATTCGGCAGCAAAAATACGCACACGCTTGGTTACGGTTATTGGCTCAGTGATGCCTGGCGTATTTCAGGCAGCGCCGGAACCGCATTCAAAGCGCCGACTTTTAACGATCTCTATTTCCCGAACACGCCATTTGTGGGGGAAGGCAATCCGTCTCTTGTTCCGGAAACCGGCCGCAGCCGCGAACTCGCGCTGAACTATGGCAGAAACAATCAGAAGGCGTCATTGAGGTATTTCCGCAACGATATTAGCAACCTCATCCAGTGGGAGGAAACGCCGCCTGGTTCCTGGTTTTACAAGCCGACCAACATCGGCGAGGCACGTATCACCGGCTGGATTGCCGGATGGCAGGCGCGCCTGGGCAAATGGACGCTGGATACCCAAGCCACAGTGCAAGACCCGCGCAACAAAACCAGCGGCGAATACCTGACGCGTCGCGCCACGCGTTTTGGCATGGTTTCATTGCGACAGGATAACGGTTACTGGTCGGGCGGCGTTGAAGTGCAGGGTTCCGGCGCGCGCTACGACGCACCCGATTTCAACACCCGCATGAATACGCGGCGCATGGGTGGCTACGGGCTTGTCAATTTGCACGGAGAGTACCGTATCGATCAAAGATGGACACTGTTTGGGCGTCTCAACAATCTATTCGATAAACAATACCAGTTGGCGCAGAGTTCGACGTCAAATTTTGCAAGCAACGGCGCCACGATATTTGCGGGAATGCGCTTCGTTTTATACTGACCCATGCCCAACCGTCGCCATGCCCTCATGATTTTGCTGCTGCTTGCGCTGGCAGCGTTTGCTAGCATGGCGGTCTCGCTTGCCGTCGGCAGCCTGAAGTTGAGTCCGGCGGAGTTGCTGGGCGCGTTGTCCGGTCAGGAAACTGGTCTTGCCAGCGAAGTAGTCCGCAACTTGCGCCTGCCGCGGGCGCTGGCGGGACTGGCCTGCGGCGGATTGCTGGCGCTGGCTGGGACGCTGATGCAAGTGCTGTTGCGCAATCCGCTGGCTGATCCTTATGTGCTCGGCGTCTCGGGCGGAGCATCGGTCGGCGCATTATCCGCCATGCTGCTCGGTCTGCCGCTGTTGGCCCTGCATGCCGGCGCTTTCGCAGGCGCCCTGCTGGTGACGCTTTTGGTGTTCGGTCTGGCGCACGGCGACGGCAGCTGGACGCATACGCGCCTGCTGCTCACGGGTGTCATTGTCGCTGCTGGCTGCGGGGCGCTGGTGGCGCTGATTCTATCGATTGCGCCGGAGCAGCAGTTGCGTGGCATGCTGTTTTGGCTGATGGGCGACCTGTCGCAAGCGGAATCGCCCTGGCCCGCGCTGGTAGCGCTGGCGTTCGGTCTGATTTGCATCCTGCCCTTTGCCCGCGACCTCAACCTGCTGGTGCGGGGCGAAGTCTCGGCGCAGGCGCTGGGTGTTCCGGTGGCGCGGCTGCGCTTGTTGATTTACGTGCTGGCCTCGCTGCTGACGGGCGTGGCGGTGAATGTTTGCGGCAATATCGGCTTCATCGGGCTAATCGTGCCGCACCTGATGCGCCTGATCATGCGTTCGACCGCCGGTAACGACCAGCGCCTGCTACTGCCTGCCTCGGTACTGGCGGGTGGCACATTGCTGGTGGTGGCGGATACCCTGGCGCGTACACTGGTGGCGCCGCTGCAACTACCGGTCGGCGTGCTGACTGCATTGCTCGGCGTGCCCGTGTTCCTCATCCTGTTGTCGCGCCAGCCATGCAGGAGCGGCCTGTGATTGCCCATGCAGTCTCCCCGTTGTTGCAGGCCGACAACCTGGATGTCGCCATCGCCGGCAGGACGCTGGTGCGCAGCCTCGGCCTTGCCATCGAGCGCGGCGACATCTTGGCCATACTCGGCCGCAACGGCAGCGGCAAGACCACCCTGCTGCACACCCTGGCGGGATTGCGCCCGGCAAGCGGCGGCCACATCCTGTTGGATGGTCTTCCCTACGCCGCATTTGATCCGCGCATGGCGGCGCGTTTGCGAGGGCTGCTGACTCAGGTTCAGGGCGACGCTTTTCCGGCGAGCGTGCTGGAGACAGCACTCATCGGCCGCCATCCGTATCTTGGCCGCTGGGACTGGGAAAGCACCGCCGACGAGCGCATCGCCAGGGAAGCACTGGCCGCAGTTGGTCTCGCCGGACTGGCGCGGCGCGAGGTGCAAACCTTATCCGGGGGAGAACGCCAGCGCTTGGCGATCGCCACCCTGCTGACGCAGCAACCGCAACTCTATTTGCTCGACGAACCGCTGGCGCATCTCGACCTGAATCACCAAATTGCCATGCTCAACCTCGCGGCACACTATGCCAAGGATTGCCATGCAGCGTTCGCCATCGTCCTGCACGATGTGAATCTTGCGCTACGCTATTGCCAGAAGGTTTTGCTGCTGTATGGCGACGGACGCTGGCGTGGGGGCGCGAGCGAGCAAGTGCTCACTGTGGAAACGCTGACAGAACTCTACGGCTACCCGCTACGCGAACTACGCGATGGCGATTCGCGCTATTTCATCCCGACCTGAGCGCTATCTCCCGAACAACCCCTTGAGCTTGTCCTTCACCTGCTCCTTGGCTTTTTGCTGAACTTCCTGCTTTTTTTCTTCGACCTTCGCTTTGGCTACTTCCTGCATCAGGCTGCCGAATTCCAGTTTGTAGGAGAGAGAGTCGAACGGGCCTGTCACGCGCACCGGCACGGTCAATCCCTTGAGCGCTTCCAAATCCTTGGCACCCTGGCCACCGGCGGTATTTACCACGCTGGCCTTGGCTAGGTAGTTTATCGTGCCTTGGCCAATGTCGATGTCGCCTGCCCCGGCCAAGCGCAGGAAAGGTGACTTGACGCTAAGATCGTCGTTGTGGGCGACACCGTTGGCGATCTTGAAGCTGGCGGTTAGTTCGGAAAAGTCCGTCTTGTCGGTCACTTTCGCCTGCTGCACGGCGTCCTGCTTGCCGGAAATTTTAGCCTTGGCCTCGCGGAACGCCTGCGCCAGGTTGATGCCCTTGATTGCGCCATCCTTGAGGCTGACGCTGGCAGTGCCATTCAACGCTTTCTTCAGCGCAGCGACGGTCTCGCCGCGGGTATTGATGTCCAGCGCGACATTGCCGCGGCCTTCGAGCAGGTCCTTGTCGAGAGCGTCCTTCATCAGTGGGTTGATATTGACGCCGGCAAAGTTCTGTTTCAGTGCCACGGCGTTGCCGTTGGCGTTGAGCGATAAGGTGCCGTTGAGCGTGCCGCTGTAAAGCTCGGCGGAAAGGGGTACGACGTCAAGCTTGCCGCCAGCAGCCTTGAATTCGAGGCGGACGCGGCTAGCCTTGACCTTGGCTACCTGCAGGGCACCCACTTTGACTGCGCCGCGCAGGTTGAGGTTGTTAAGTGCCGAGAAGTCAAGCTTCTCCGGCTTCGCAGCGTCGCCACCCTTGCCCGCGGCAGGTGGCTTGGCTCCTTCGGCCTTGGGTGGCAGGTATTTGTCGAGGTTAAGTTTGTCGATATCGAGATCGAAGCCAAGCGCTAGCGGCGCGAACTTGCTCACGTTGAACTTCGCTGCGATCTTGCTTTCGTCGAACTGGGTGTTGGCAGCGCCGTCGAGCGTCTGCTTGGCGAGGTCGGCGCGCAAGTTGCCGGAGATGGGCAGCTTGACTTGCTTCATCGGCATTTGCGGATGGGCGACATCGAATTCGCCGGAAAACTTGGAAAGTTCCAGCGTTTGCGCTGGGACATTGGCGGCGAAGGAGGATTCGAGCTTGCCTTTGACGGCAGTTTCGCCCGATTTGGCGTCCAGAGCAAAAACCAGCTTTGCAACTTTCAGCGCCTGGCTACTGCCTTCGATACCGGACAAGTCGATTCGTGCATCGACATTGCGTTGCGTGCCGCTAAGTTTGGCGCTTACTATCAGCGCGCTGCCGCTGGCCTTGTCAGCAGCGAGTAGTAGCTTGGGCGCATCGAGTCTGATTTCGAAGCTGTCGCCGCCTTGTTTGCCCTTGGCGGATAGCGCCAGCCCTTCCAGTTCGGCCTCGCTCTTGCCGGGATTTGCCCGTATGTTAGATGCGGCCAGCGCCAAATCGAGTCCTTGCATTCCAGCGAGTTGTCCGGTCAGCTTGCCGTCGAGCTTGGCGAACGCAAAGCGCTTCTGGTCAAGATCGTAGTCGTACTGGCCGACAAGCTGGAGGCTGGCGTCGGCCTTGGGCTTGTTGCCGTCGATTTTGGTGGCAAGCTCCAGCTTGCCTTTGGCAGCGTTGGCGAGATTGCCGGTGGAAAGATTGAAATTGTTTAGCGACAGTTCCTGCCCGCTGGTTTCGTCGCGCCAGCCGAGCTGAGCATTGCTGATCTTGATGCCGGCGATGTCGAAACGCGCTACCTGTCCCTGACTTTTGCCAGCATCTCCGGAAACGCCCCCGGAAAGCAGGTCGGCGATGTTCAGCTTTCCGTCCTTATAGCGCAGCAGCGTTGCCTTGAGGCCGGACAGTTCAATCTGGTCCACCACGATCTGCTTCGACAGAAGCGGCATCACCCGTACCGAGACACGCGCCGCGTCAAGCGCGGCAAAGGGTTTGTCGCTACCTTGCTCGGACAGCGAGGTCTTTCCTAGCTTCATGCCGAGGCTGGGCCAGAAAGACAGTGCAAGCTCACCATCGATCTTGAGTGTGCGCTGCGTCTTGTCCTGTACCGCTTTGGTGATTTCGGCCTTGACGCGAGTGGCGTCGAAGGTCGAGGCGACGTAAGCGACAACGGCGATAACCAGAAGCAGCAGAGCGCCAACGGCAATTCCGGTAATTTTGAGAGTCTTGTTCATTTGACGGCTCCGGGAATGGGATATTGACTGCTAAAGCTAGCAGAAACCAGGGGTAAAATCACCCGGCACATCATTTTCCGGGAGGATCAGCCATGAGCGTCATGCAGGAATTCAGGGAATTTGCCGTCAAAGGCAGCGTAGTCGATCTTGCGGTCGGCGTGATTATCGGTGGAGCCTTTGGCAAGATCGTGGATTCGGTCGTCAACGATCTGATCATGCCGGTGGTCGGGCGTGTGCTCGGCGGGCTGGATTTCTCCAACTATTTCCTGGCGTTGAAGGATATCCCGCCAGGAACGGCAATGACGCTGGATGCGGTTAAAAAGACAGGGGTGCCGGTGTTTGCCTGGGGGAATTTTCTTACCATCCTGATCAACTTCGTCATCCTGGCATTCATCATCTTCATGATGGTCAAGCAGATCAACCGCCTCAAGCGTGAGCAGTCAGCCGCAGCAGCAACGCCCCCGGCGCCGCCAACCAGCGAGGAAGTGCTGTTGCTGCGGGACATCCGCGACTCGCTCAGAAAGTAAGCGCCTAAGCCCAGTCGGCAACGAATGGATTATTGTCGCGCTCGTTGCCGAAGGTCGACAGCGGGCCGTGACCGGAGATGAAGGTAACGTCGTTGCCGAGCGGCCAGAGTTTCTTGCGTATCGAGTTGATCAAACTATCGTGATCGCCGCGCGGGAAATCGGTGCGGCCGATGGAGCCTTGGAACAGGACGTCGCCGACGATCGCCAATTTCGACGGCGCATGAAAGAACACCACATGGCCGGGGGTATGGCCTGGGCAATGCAGCACCTGCAGTGTGACATTGCCGAAGCTCACCGTGTCGCCATCGTTGAGCCAGCGGTCGGGGGTAAGCTTTTCGGCATGGGTGAAGCCATACATTTGACCCTGCATCGGCAATTGGTCAAGCCAGAAACGATCTTCCTGCTGCGGCCCTTCCACCGGTACGCCCAAACGCCTAGCCAGTTCGGCGGCGCCGCCGGCATGGTCGATATGGCCGTGGGTAATCAGGATTTTCTCAATGCTAACTCCCAACCTGGCCGCTGCTGACTGGATTTGGTCAAGATCGCCGCCCGGATCGACGACGGCGCCCTGTTTCGTCTCTTCGCACCAGAGTAGCGAGCAATTCTGTTGGAAGGGGGTCACGGGAATGATGCGATATTCCATGGGGTGTTTTCTCTTTGTCAGGTATCGAAAAAATGCGTCGGGTGCGTTGAAGAACAAAAGGCTTTGTCACCCAATCAATTGGTGTTTACGGCGTAGTAGTTCTTGTACCAATCGATGAATTTGTCTACACCTTCCTTAATCGAAGTAGACGGTGCAAACCCAGTTGCAGCATGGAGTTCGGTCATATCGGAACTGGTTGCTTGGACATCGCCTGCTTGTTGCGGGAGAAAGTTCTTCAGTGCCTTTTTCCCCAGGGCATTTTCCAGCGTCGCGATAAATTCCATTAGCTCGACCGGTTGATGGTTTCCAATATTGAACAGCCGATAGGGAACATTGCTGCTGGCTGGGTCCGGATGCAGCGGGTCATACGCAGGGTCGGGAGTGGCCGGTTGGTCAAGCACGCGAACCACGCCTTCGGTGATGTCGTCGATGTAGGTGAAATCCCTTTGCATCCTGCCATGGTTGAATACATCGATCGGTCTGCCTTCGAGAATGGCCTTGGTAAACATGAAATACGCCATATCAGGCCTGCCCCAGGGGCCGTAAACCGTGAAAAAGCGCAGCCCGGTCGTCGGTAGGCCGTATAGATGACTATAAGAATGCGCCAGCAACTCGTTCGCCCGCTTGGTGGCGGCGTAGAGGCTGATAGGGTGGTCAATGCTGTCGTGCTCGGAGAAAGGCGTCTTGACATTGCCACCGTAAACGCTGGAACTGCTGGCATAGACCAAGTGCTCGACCTGCGCCTGGCGGCAGCCTTCGAGCACATTTACGAAACCAACCAGGTTGCTGTCAGCGTAGGCGTATGGATTTTTCAGGGAATAGCGGACACTGGCCTGAGCAGCCAGATGGACGACGCATCCTGGCTTTTCGCGTTCAAACAAATCCGCCATGTCGCTGCGATCGGCAATATCGAGCTTGGCAAGCCGGAAATTCGGCTGCGGCGCAAGCCGCGCGAGGCGAGCTTGCTTGAGTGAAACATCGTAATAATCGTTGAAGTTGTCTATGCCGACAACTTCATTGCCACGCGCGAGCAAATGCTCCGCGACATGCATGCCGATAAATCCAGCAGCACCAGTAACCAGAACTTTCATGCGTTTGCTTACCGTTTCTGTAAATCGAGCATTTTCGCATACTTGGCAAAACTGTTGCCGCAGCCGATAACAATATGCACCAGCCCAGGCAACCCGTCGAGAAAACCCAGCCGCAGAAAATAGAATTTGATAAAACGAATCAGTGGACTCAGCAACAGCTTGCCCGCATGAGCGCGACGTCCTGCGTCGAACGCCTCCTGCGCCGCCAGCGTGGTGTAGCGGTTCTGCTTGGCAAGATATCCATCCAGCGTTTCTGCCGAATCGTGCAACAAATCGCCATCGAGAGAGCCGATCTCCACCGAAGTGAGCACTTTCTCATGCACAGCATCGTCCGACCAGCGGGCGTGACCGCGATGGAACAGACGCAAGCTCCAGTCCGGGTAGCCCTCGCCGTGGCGCAGGTAACGGCCAAGAAAACGGTTGCAGCGGGGAAAGCGGTAAGCCTGACAGCACGGCGCGGTCAGCGTCTCGATGATTGATGCACGCAAGCGCTCACTGACGCGCTCATCCGCATCGATGCAAAGCACCCAGTCATGTTTTGCCTGCTCGATGGCGAACTGTTTCTGTCGCCCGAAACCGCGCCAATCCGCCTGGATTACTCGGGCACCATGGTGTTGCGCCAGTTCCGCCGTGCCGTCATTACTGTTCGAATCGACGACGAGAATCTCGTCGCAAAAAGCGAGGTTCTCGAGGCAGGACGGCAATTGCCGGGCGGCGTTAAGCGTAATGATAACGGCGGACAGCGGAGTTCTCGGTAAAAGCCGGGTACCTGACATAACTGTATAATTAGCATGTGCAAGATTCGTATTCTAGGCGGAAAGCGCCCAACCCGCATGCCGTGCCAGCGAGTCCGGTTCCGCCACGGACGATATTGCTCGTCAAGACTTCCTCGCTCGGAGATGTTGTGCATAACCTGCCGGTCGTCAGCGATCTGCATTCGCGCTTTCCAGATGCGCAGATCGACTGGGTGGTGGAAGAAAGCTTCGTCGATATTCCGCGCCTGCATCCATGCGTGCGGCGGGTGATCCCGGTAGCTCTGCGGCGCTGGCGTAAAAGGCTGCTGTTGCCTGCCATCTGGCGCGAGATGGCGTCGTTCCGCGATGCGCTGCAAACCGACGATTACGATGCCGTACTCGATACGCAAGGGCTGATCAAAAGTGGTTTGATCGCGCGCCAAGCGGGCCTTTCGACAAAAGGGCGGCGCTATGGCTATGCTGCCGAAGCCGCGCGGGAGCGGTGGGCAGCGCGATTCTACGACGAGGTTTTCGCTATCCCAAAGAATGCTCACGCGGTCGAGCGCAACCGCTGGCTGGCGGCTACGACCTTCGGTTATGTACCTGACTTGCCGTCCCTGCCGCTCGATTACGGTATCCAAGCCGCGCCGCTTGCTGCTGCTTGGTTGCCAGCCATTCCCTATGCAGTGCTGCTGACCGCTACCAGCCGTGCCGACAAGCTCTGGCCGGAGGAAGATTGGTTAAAGTTGGCGGCAGCACTGTCCGGGCGCGGGCTGGCTTGCGTGCTGCCCGCCGGATCGGCTGCCGAACGAGATCGGGCAACGCGTCTGACGCAAAACATGGACAATGCCACGCTTGCGCCGATGCTGACTATTGCCGGGCTTGCCGGGCTTTGCGCCGGAGCGCGGCTGGTCGTCGGTCTCGATACCGGACTGACACATCTGGCTGCTGCGCTTGATAAGCCTACGCTGGCGTTATTTGCCGGTTCAGATCCGGCGTTGACGGGTGTATATGCCGGGGATAGAGCGCGTAATCTGGGAGCGAAAGGCGTTTCGGCTTCCATAGCGGAAGTGGTTAGCGCAGTGACGGAGCTTCTTGGCTGATGGCCCGCACCATATACACACTGCTGTTGCTGTTACTGCTGCCTTGGGCGCTGTTGCATCTCCTGTGGCGGGCATTGCGCCAACCGGATTATCTGCGCCATTGGGGTGAGCGTTTCGGCTTCTATGAGCCGCGTCCGGCCGCGCCTATCATCTGGCTGCACGCCGTCTCGGTTGGCGAGACACGCGCAGCGCAGCCGCTGGTTACGCTGCTACGGCAGCGTTATCCCGATCATCGCATCCTGTTTACCCACATGACGCCGACGGGGCGCCAGACTTCTGAGACGCTGTTTGGAGACACGGTCGAGCGCATCTACCTGCCCTACGATTACCCTTGGGCGGTACGTCGTTTTTTGCAACATTACCGTCCTGAAATCGGCATCATCATGGAAACCGAGATCTGGCCTAACCTTGTCGCTGCCAGCGACAAGGCCGGCATACCGATGCTACTGGTAAATGCCCGGCTATCGGAACGCTCGGCGCGGCGCTATGCGTGTTATCCGGCGCTAACGCGGGAGGCATTGAGCTATCTGAATACCATCGGCGCGCAATCGGAGGCGGATGCCAGCCGTCTTGTAAGACTCGGCGCGAAAAACGTAACCATCGCTGGCAACATGAAATTCGATATCGTAGCGCCGGCTACACAGCTTGAGTTGGGCAGCATCCTGCGTTCCCGTTTCGGCAAGCGTCCGGTGTTGCTGGCGGCAAGCACCCGCGACGGAGAGGAAAGCCTGATCCTGGATGCGCTGCGAGGGCAGCCTATTCCCGGTCTGCTGCTTGTTATTGTGCCGCGCCATCCGCAGCGTTTCAACGAGGTTGCGATATTGGTCCAGACTTGCGGCTTCAAGTTGCAGCGGCGTAGCGAAGGGAATGGCGTCATGCCGGACACTGAGATATTGCTCGGCGACAGCATGGGAGAAATGTTTGCCTATTACTCCTCCTGTGACGCTGCCTTTATCGGCGGCAGCCTGCTCGACCACGGTAGCCAAAATCTGATCGAGGCTTGCGCCGTGGGTGTACCGGTGCTGGTAGGACCATCGACTTACAATTTTGCCGAGGCAGCCAGCCAAGCCATTGCCTGCGGAGCCGCGCAACAAGTTGGGAATGCGGCCGAACTCATCGCTGCGGCAGCAGCCCTGCTTGCCGATGAAGACCGGCGCAAATCAATGGGCGAGGCCGGGAGCACCTTCGCCAAGCGCCATCGCGGTGCCAGCGAGCGCACTCTGACCATGATCACTCAAGCAATGCGTTGATGGCGGCCAGATCGTCCTCGTTCAACGTCCCGGCGGTAGCTTTCAGCTTCAACTGGGCGATCAGCGTATCGAGACGCGCCTTGGCGAGATCGCGCTGCGTTGAATAAACTTGCTGCTGCGCGTTGAGTACGTCGATATTGATGCGCACGCCGACCTCGTAGCCGAGTTTGTTGGAATCGAGTGCCGACTGTGTCGAAACCAGAGCCTGTTCCAGTGCCTTCACCTGCGCCAAACCGGAAGTTACGCCAAGATAGGCTTGGCGTGCTGACAATGCTGCGGTGCGGCGCGCGTTCTCGAGATCGGCAAGCGCCTTTTCGCGTAGAGCGACTGCTTCGCGATCCCTGGACATGGTAATGCCTCCGGAAAAGATCGGGATGGAAAGCTGCAAACCGACGGTGGTCGAGTCCGTGTCGCTACCTGGGGCAATGGTACCCAACGACAGGGTGCTGGTCTGCGAAGCGCGTCCGCGCGTGGCGACCAGATCGAGTGTCGGCAAATGACCGGCACGCTGCTTCTTGATTTCGCGAGCGGCAATTTCCAGCCCGGCTTCGCCGATTTTTACGCTGAGGCTGTTCTGTTCGGCCGATTCGACCCATTTGGCGATGTCGTCCGGTTGCGGACGACCGATCTGTAAAAGTTTCTTGAGGTTTTTCAGCGCCTCAGGTTCCTTGCCTATCAGCACGCGCAGCGCCTGACGTTTGACCAGTAGGTCGTTTTCCGCCGCTATTTCCTGCGCCGTGGTTAGGTCGAAGCGTGCCTGCGCCTCATGGGTGTCGGTGATGGTTGCAGTTCCCACTTCGAAATTGCGCATGGCCGATTCGAGCTGTTCCGAGATGGCTTTTTTCTGAGCCTGAGCCGTTGCTAGCGTCTCCTGCGCCAGCAACACGTCAAAATAGGCTTGTGCGACACGCACGATCAAATCCTGTTTTGCCAGACTGAACTGGGCCTCCGCTTGGTTCACCGCCAGCTCCGACTGGTTGTAGCTTTCCCAGTTTTGCCAGCGAAACAGCGGTTGGGTTAGTTGGACGGTCCAGCCGTTGCTGTTGTATTTGGCAGGGACGGCATTGCTGCCGTCGCGTTTCTGGTAATCGAGGTTGTTCTTGGTTGTATTGGCAGAAAGGCCGAGCGTCGGGAGCAGGCCGGCGCGGCCTTGCGGCAGCTTTTCGCGACCAGCGTCAAGGCTGGCCTTGGCGGCTGAGAACTGTGCGTCGTAGCCGAGCGCGTCGCGATAAACACCGAGCAGATCTACAGCGCTTGCTTGGGCAGCGCCAAAACAGAACAAGGCGGCCACGAAAGCCGGAAATAGTGGTTGCGTTCTTTTCGCGTATTTCATGGGTTACTCCAATTTCGTGACTTGCCTAAAAACTGAAACAGTTTGGTTGCAATGCGTTGATCAACGGTTTTGCCAGAGTTTCGAACAAAGAAACGGCATGGTAGCCGTTCTCACCTGTGCGGGTAATTAGTTGCGCTTCTGTTACTGATTCTTTACCCACGAAGACGAACAGACGGCCACCAGGTTTGAGTTGGGCGAGCAGTTCCCGCGGCAGTAAATATATTGCACCAGTAACAACGATGGCATCATAGCGTACTTCACCCTGGCTCTGCTGCCAGCCATGCGAGCCGTCGCCAGTTGCCACCGTCACGTTGCCGATGCCGTAATGCCGCAGGTTGATGCTCGCCAGTTCGGCAAGTTCTGGCACGATTTCGACGCTTACGACATGCTCGGCATGCGCCGCCAGCAGCGCGGCCAAGTAGCCTGACCCTGTGCCGATTTCCAGAACCTTGGCGGTCTTCCTGATTTGCAGTGCTTGCAGAATGCGCGCCTCGACCTTCGGCGATAGCATGTTGTTTCCATAGCCGAGCGGAATTTCGGTATCGGCGAAAGCGAATATACGATACGCTGGCGGCACAAATTCCTCGCGCTTGACCATGAACAACAGGTCGAGCACATTCTGATCCATGACCCCCCAGGTCCGGATCTGCTGCTCCACCATGTTGAAACGGGCTTGCTCGAAATTCATACTTGCCCCCACTTACTGCATCCGGCCATTCTAGCCTACCTCTTTCCCGGTATCCTCTTCCACCCTGAACCACGCCGCATATAACGCGGGCAGAAACAGCACCGTCAGTAGTGTTGCCACGATCAGGCCGCCCATTATTGCCACTGCCATCGGGCCGAAGAAGGTGCTGCGCGACAGTGGAATCATTGCCAGCACAGCCGCCGCGGCAGTCAGCACGATGGGCCTGAAACGGCGCACCGTCGAATCGACAATCGACTCCCAGGCGGATTTGCCGGCATGGATATCCTGATCAATCTGATCCACCAGAATTACCGAGTTGCGCATGATCATGCCAGATAGCGCAATTGTGCCGAGCATGGCGACGAAGCCGAAGGGCACGTTGAATAATAGCAGGAACAACGTCACACCAATCAGGCCGAGCGGCGCAGTCAGCATTACCATCAACACGCGCTGGAAGCTGTGCAACTGCACCATGAGTACCGTCAGCACGACGAATATGAATAAGGGCACACCAGCGGCGACCGACTTCTGTCCGCGTCCCGCCTCTTCGACTGCGCCGCCGGTCTCGAGCCGGAATCCCTCAGGCAAGGCTTCCCGCAATGGCTTCAGCAAAGGTTCGATTTGCGCCGTGACGACCGGCGCTTGGATGTTGCCATAGATGTTGGCGCGCACTGTCACCGTTGGCAAGCGGTTACGCCGCCAGATGATGCCGTCCTCGAATTCGTACTCGATTTTGGCAATCTGCGACAGAGGCACGCTCTTGCCAGAGCGGGTCGGCACTGCCAAGTCGGGCAGTGAAGATAGGCGCGCCCGTTGCTCGGCGGTGGCGCGGATTAGAACATCCACCAGCCGATCCTTCTCGCGGTACTGCGTCACGGCCAGACCGTTGAGCGAAGTGCTGAGCAGCAGCGACAAGTCTTGCGACGATACCCCTAGCAAACGCGCCTTATCCTGATCTATCTGGAGCCGGATCGACTTAGAGCGTTCTTCCCAGTCGTACTGGACGTTTGACAGATGTGGATTGGCGCGCATGATTTCCGCGACTTGGGCCGCGATTTTACGCACCGTCGGAATGTCCTCTCCGGAAACGCGGAACTGCACCGGAAAGCCGACCGGTGGGCCGTTTTCGAGGCGCGTGATATTGGCACGCAGATGCGTGAAATCATCGTCGAACAGCTTGATCAATTTGGCGCGCAATGCTTCCCGTTCCGGCACGCCCTTGGTCAGGATGATGAACTCGGCGAAATTGGCGTTGGCCAATTGCTGATCCAGCGCCAAATAGAAACGCGGGCTGCCGATGCCGACCCAGGAAACGTAATTGTCAATGCCGTCCTCCTTGGCCAGGATCGCTTCCAGCTTTTTCACCTCGGCTTCGCTTGCGGCGTAGGAAGTGCCCTCAGGTAGGCGCAGATTGACGATAAGTTCCGGACGCGTCGAATCAGGGAAGAATTGCTGCTGTACCAAGCCGAAACTGGCCACCGACAGCGCGAAAATCACCGCGGTCGAGATCAGCACTGTCTTGCGGTAGCGTACGCACCAGTCGACCAGTGAGTGCAGGCGATGGTAGAAAGGGGTGTCGTAAATGTCATGCGCATGCTCGTCAGGCAGATGCTTGGGCTTCTTCGACATATCAGGCAACAGTTTAAAGCCAAGATAGGGAATGAACACCACGGCAGCAATCCAGGAAATCAGTAGCGCGATAACCGTCACTTGGAAAAGCGAACGCGTGTACTCACCCACCGTGGAAGCCGCCGTGGCTATCGGCAAAAAGCCTGCCGCTGTGACCAGCGTACCAGACAGCATGGGCATGGCGGCGCTGGTGTAAGCAAAGCTGGCGGCCTTCATGCGCGGCCAGCCCTGCTCCATCTTGGTCGCCATCATTTCCACGGCGATGATGGCGTCGTCCACCAAGAGGCCCAGCGCCAAGACCAGGGCGCCGAGCGAAATCTTGTGCAGGCCAATGTCGAACAGCCACATGCAGAAGAAGGTCGCTGCCAGCACCAACGGAATCGACAACGCTACTACTATGCCAGTGCGCAGCCCTAGGCTGGCGAAGCACACTACCAGCACGATAATTACCGCTTCGGCCAACGTTCGCGTGAACTCGCGAATCGAGCGCTTGACCGCCTGCGGCTGGTCGGAAACCTTGTGCAGTTCGAGACCGACCGGCAGTTGCAACTGGATGCGGGCCGTCTCTTTTTCAAGATCGCGGCCAAGCTGGATGATGTCGCCGTTCTTGACCATGGAGACACCGATGCCGAAGGCTTCCTGTCCCATGAAGCGCATTTTCGAGACTGGCGGATCAACGTAATCGCGATACACACGGGCGATGTCGCCGAGACGGAAACTGCGGTTGCCTGCGCGAATGATAGTTTCCTCGATCTGCTTGACACTGCCGTAGGAACCACTGGCGCGCAGGGCGATGCGTTCGTTATCGGTGTTGAAAACACCCGCTGGAACCACTGTATTCTGTTGTTGCAGCGCCTGGACGATAGTCGTCAAGTCAAGACCCAGCGTGGCAAGCTTGATGTTGGACAACTCGACGTAGATTTTCTCATCCTGTTCGCCGAAGAATTCCACCTTGGCGACATTCGGCATGCGCAACAGATCGCGGCGGATGCGGTCGGCCTGATCCTTCAACTGGGCATAGCTGAAGCCGTCGCCGGTCAGGGCATAGAGATTGCCATACACATCGCCGAACTCGTCGTTGAAGAACGGTCCTTGCACACCTAGCGGCAAGGTATGGCGAATATCACCGATTTTTTTGCGTACCTGGTAAAAAGTTTCCGGAACTTGGGCCGGCGGCGTCGAATCTTTTGCGAAAAAGAATATCAGCGATTCGCCCGGCTTTGAATAGCTGCGCAGGTAATCGACGTTGGGTGCTTGTTGCAGCGTCTGTTCGATCCTGTTGGTGACCTGCTGTTCGACATCATTGGCGGATGCGCCCGGCCACAGGGTACGCACCACCATTATCTTGAAGGTAAAAGGCGGATCTTCCGACTGGCCGAGGCGCTGATAGGCCATGGTGCCAATGATTGCCAACGCAACCATGATGTAGAGCACCAGATTGCGGTGCTCCAGCGCCCAGGTGGAGAGGTTAAGCCGCTTCAATTAGCGGCTCCCACCGGCTTATTGGCGTTTGTCGATTGCACAGTAGCCGGTGGAACCGCAGTCGTCATCAAGCGTACCGTCTGTCCGGGGATCAATTTATGTACGCCCCGGGCGACAACGATTTCACCATCTTTCAGTCCTGCGCTCACCAAGACGCCATCCTCGCGGTAATTGGAGACTTCGATAGCGCGCGCAGCCACCTGTCCGGTCTGGGGATCGACAACCCAAACCTGGTTTCGACCCTCTTTCTGGAACACAGCCGTCAGGGGCAGCAACACCGAGTCGACGGTCTTTTGGCCACCAAACATGACCACGGCAGTCATGCCAAGCTTGACCTGAAGATCGGGCTGCAAGATAGATACCCGCGCCTGAAACGTACGGGTTACCGGATCGGCGCTGGGGGCAACCTCGCGCACTATTCCTGGATAGTTCTTGTTCGTGTTGGCCCACAGGAAAATACCAGCTTGAGCAGATTCACGCACTTCGTTGATGCGGTTTTCTGCGACATTAATAACGACTTCCTTTTCATTGGGGCGCGCGAGGCGCATCACCGGCTGACCGGCGGCAACCACTTGCCCAGGCTCGGCAGAGACGCTGGTGATAATGCCATTTGCGTCGGCCAGGAGTGTCGTATAGCCCGATTGATTTCTGCTTACCGCCGCCTGGGCGCGTGCCTGGTCGAGCCGTGCCTGGGCAGCCTGGTGGGCCGTGGTCTTGGCATCGAGCACGGCGCGGCTGACGAAATTCTTCTCATGCAATACCCGATATCGCTCCAGCTCGGCCTTGGCCAGCGAGAGGTCTGCTTCTGCTCCCGTCATCTGCGCTTTGGCGGCGGTAGCGGAAAGCGCCGCATCCTGAGGGTCGAGCCGGGCAAGTACCTGCCCCTTGCGCACCATCGCGCCGGCATCGACTTTGCGCTCGATAATCTTGCCTCCGATACGGAAAGCCAGGTCTGTTTCGTGACGGGCGCGCACCTCTCCTGAAAAACCGGCGCCAGCCGCTAATGGTTGGGTTTTTACCGTTACTGTTTCGACCGGTCTGAGCGGTACTGAGGTTTGCTTGTTAGCACCGCAACCAACCAGCAGTGCTAGCGTAAGCGACAACAGGACAGCTCGGTAAAACATGGATGGTTTCATGGTTGGGTTCCATTCAGAAGGCCACGCATCAGCAAGTCGACGTATTCTTTCAGATAGACATTCGGGGGCAAGGATTTTACGCAGCAGTAATCGACAGAATGGTGCCAAACGGCGCGCATGATAAGCGGCGAAAAAATGATATGAATCATCGTTTCAACCTCGAAGTGGCGAAACTCTTCCCTGTCGATGCCTCGTTGCAAGACTTCGCGAAGAATGGCATGACCAGGTCCGATAACCTCTTCGACATAAAAACGCCCAATCTCCGGAAAATTCCGCGCCTCTGCAATCATGAGCTTGGTAATGCCGCCGACTGGCTTGGAACCGATCGACTCCCACCAGCCGAAAAACAGTTCGCGCAACAAGTCAGAGGAACTACCCCGATATTCCTTGACCATTTGCTCGCCTTCACGCAGATAAGGCAGCAATGCTTCGCGTATGACCGCCTTGAATAGTTCTTCCTTGCTAGCGAAATACAGGTACAGGGTTCCCTTGGATACACCGGCGTGGGCAGCAACTTCATCCAGTCGTGTCGCGGCGTAGCCGCGTTCGACGAACAAATCCAGCGCGGAGGCGATCAGTTCCGCCGGACGCGCTTCCTTGCGCTGCTGGCGCGTGGGTTTATCGGGTTTGTTATTCATTTTCCGTTCCTTCAATGCGACTGGCGACAAAATGCCGTTTCAGCCATTGCGTGAAATCGTCGAAATAAGTGTAAATCACCGGCACCACGATCAGCGTTAGCAGGCCGGAAGTGATGACCCCGCCAACTACCGCCTGACCCATCGGCGCCCGTTGCTCGCCGCCCGCGCCAAGACCTAGCGCCAGCGGCAGCATGCCGAAAATCATCGCCAGCGTCGTCATCAGGATCGGCCTCAGACGTACCGCGCCGCTTTCGATGACTGCTTGGCGCAACGGCTTGCCGGCGCGTAAATCTTGATTGATGAAGTCCACCAGCAGGATCGCGTTCTTGGTCACCAGGCCCATCAGCATGATGAACCCGATGATGGAAAATATGTTTAGCGTACTACGGGCGATCAGAAGCGCCAGGATCACGCCGATCAGCGACAGCGGCAGCGACACCATGATCGCCACCGGCTGTAGGAAACTGCCGAACTGCGAGGCGAGAATCAGGTAAATGAAGATAATCGCCAGCACCAGCGCTGCGCCTGCGTATTGCGCCGATTCCTGCATGTCCTTGACCGAGCCGCCCATGGAATAACGGTAACCGGGGGGCATGTCGATCTTGTCGAGTTTGGCGCGGATGTCGCGGCCGATGTCCCCTGCCGGACGGCCTTGGTTGTTGGCCGAGACCAGCACTTCGCGCAATTGCTCCATGCGGTTGATCTGGGTCGCGCCGACGGTTTGCTGCAAGTTGGCGATCTCGCGCAGCGCCACCATGCGCGGCGCGCCGTTGGCGTCGTTGCGGTTGCTGGCGAGATACACCCGCGCCAGATCGGCGGCCGACTCGCGTTCAGTTCCCGGCAGCTGCACCGTGACATCGTAGAACAACCCGTCCGGCGCGCGCCAGTTGCCTACCGCCTGTCCAGCCAACAGCGGTCGTAGCGTCCCGGCAACCTGGCCGACGCCGATACCCAGGTCGCTCGCCAGTTCGCGTTTCAATTCGATGGAGAGCTGCGGCTTGGCCGCCTTGCTGCTGGTTTCGAGGTCGACCACGCCGCGCACCTCCGCCATGACATCCATCACCTGCTGCGCCAGCCGGTCGAGCACGACGCGATCCGTACCAAGCAGGCTCACCTGCAAGGGTTTGCCGCTGGACATCGACTTGAAGGAAGAAAGCTGGGTGATCTCGATACCGGCAATCTGCGCCAGTCGCTCGCGCATCGGCTGCGTCAGTTGCTGCTGCGATAGGGAGCGCTCCTGTCGAGGAACGAGCTGGACGAAAATATTGACGCTATTCTTGCCGCGTGAGAAGCCGGTATTTACGGTCGCGTAGGTGTATTTCACCTCGCGAAATTCGCGTAGCGCGGCGTCGGCTTGTTCCACCTTGGATTGCGTCAGTGCCAGCGACGAGCCGACCGGCGTCGTGAATTGCACTTGGAGTTCGTTCAGATCCGGCTCGGTCACGAATTCCGTGCCGACGAAAGGCAGCAGCGCGAAAGCGCCGACGAAGCTGCCCACGGCAATTGCCAGCACTTTTTTGCGATGATCCAGGCTCCACGCCAGCAGCGCTTGGTAGCGTACTTCCAGCATGTCGGTAAAGCAGCTGAACCAGTACAACAGGCGCGCAATCGGGCCGCGGCTGCCTTCTTTGCCGTAATCGTGTTGCTCCGCCTGCGGGTCATTCCAGATGCTCGACAACATCGGATCGAGGGTGAAGCTGACGAACATCGAGATCAGCACCGCTGCCACCACGGTCACGCCGAATTGGTGGAAGAAGCGCCCGATGATGCCGCCCATGAAACCGACCGGCAGGAACACGGCAACGATGGAGAAAGTCGTTGCCAGCACCGCCAGGCCGATTTCCTTGGTACCGTCGAGGGCCGCCTGGAAGTGCCCCTTGCCCATCGCCATGTGGCGCACGATGTTCTCGCGCACGACGATGGCATCGTCGATCAACAGGCCGACCGACAGCGATAGCGCCATCAGCGTCAGGACATTGAGCGTGAAGCCGAAGGCGTAGATGAACAGGAATGTGCCGATCAGCGCAATCGGCAGCGTCAGCCCGGTAATGACGGTGCTGCGCCACGAGGCGAGGAACAGGAAGACGATGGCGATGGTTAGCAACCCACCCTCTACCAAAGTAATTTGCACGTCTTCGACGGAATTGCGGATGCCGGTCGAGGCATCGCGCACGATGTCGATTTTCACGTCTGGCGGCAATTGTTTGGTCAATTCTTGTACTACCTGACGCACACCATCCACCACGGCAATTGTGTTCTCGCCCTGCGCCTTGATGATATCCACCGATAGCGCCCGACGACCGTTGATCAGCGCGACGCTTTCTTCTTCTGCTTGGCTGTCTTCGATGTCGGCCACTTGTCCCAGCGTCACCGGTTTGGAACCGCGCCGCGCGACGATCAGGTTGCGGAAATCAGTAGACGCGGCCAACCGCCCACTGACCTGCACGACGCGGTCAAGCCCGCTACTGCTCAGGCTGCCGACCGGGACTTCCTGGTTTTCCGCGCGCAGAGCGGAGATAACCTGATCCGCGCCGACCTGCAACGCCTCCATATCTGCCAGCCGCAAATGCACGCGCATCTCGCGCTTGACGCCGCCGATCAGCGTCGCCTGGCCGACGCCGCCGATGTTCTCCAGCCGTTTCTTGATGACCTCATCCGCCAGCGTCGTCAGCTCGCGCAACTTCCGTGTTTCCGACGTCACCGCCACCGAAACGATAGGAAAGTCGTCCGGATTGAAGCGCGACACCTTCGGCTCTTTCACCTCGTCGCGCAAGGTAGGCCGGATCGCTGCGATTTTCTCGCGTACGTCCTGGGCGGCCACCTTGGCGTCCATCGACAGATCGAATTCGATGATGACCACCGATGTGCCTTCATAAGAACGCGAGGCCAGTTTCTTGATGCCGCTGATGGTATTGACTGCTTCCTCGATCTTGCGCGTCACTTCCTCTTCTACGCTCTCTGGCGCAGCGCCCGGATAATTCGTCTGTATCACCACCACCGGAAATGTGACATCCGGAAACTGGTCGACCTTGAGCCGCTGGTAGGAAAACAGCCCCAATACCAGCAGCGCCAGCATCATCATGGTGGCGAAAACGGGATTGCGGACGCTGATTTCGGTGAACCACATGCTATTTATTACCCAGGGTGGACAAATTTGCGCCTGTCGGAGCGCCGCCCTCGGCGCGATTGCTCTGTTTCACCCTCACCTCGCTCCCCTCGCGCAAACTCCCAAGGTTATGCCTCACTACTTGCATCCCCTGCGCTAGTCCGGACGCAACCTGAACAAAATCATCAGCCCCATTCGCCAGCTTGACCACGCGCCTTGCCACCTTGCCGTTGTCGATAGCGAAAACGTAATGCTCGCCGCGCTCTTCGCGTACCGCGCTGGATGGCACCACCACCGCATCGGCCAGTCGCCCTATGATTAACCGTCCTTGGGCGAACATGCCGCCACGTAGCGAAGCATCGGGATTGTCAATTACCGCATAAAGTTCGATGGAGCGTGAACCGGCTGCTGCCGTAGGATTGATGCGTTCAATTCGGCCCGTGAACTCGCGTTCGCCGAAACCTTCAACGCGAAATTGCACCGGCTGGCCTTGGCGCACCGCGCCGATATCGGTCGCCGGAATCGGTGCGGAAAGTTCCAGCCGTCGCAAATCGACGATGGTGACAATCCTGCCATCCAGCGGCACACGCACTCCCGGTTGGGCATCACGGCTCGAAACAATGCCGTTCATCGGCGCGACCAGCGTCGTGTCGCGTAGCGTCTTGCGCGTTACGTTGGCGCCGGCCTGGGCTGCCTTGAGTTTCGCCATCGCCACGTCATAGTTGCCCTGTGTGGCATCGAAGGCATTCTGCGAAATGAACTTGCGTTCCAGCAAAGTCTTTTGAGTCTGCCAGTTCTTATCGGCCACGTTCAACTGCGAACGCGCCGCTTCGACATCCGCCTCGCGCTCGGCCAACCGCGCCTGGGCTTCGGTCGCGTCAATGCGTCCGATGACCTGCCCTGCCCGCACGGCATCGCCCTCGCGCACTGTTAGCGACATGATTTCGCCCGCCACCTTGGCCTTGACAGCAGCCTCGTTGATCGGCTTGAGCGTCCCGGAAAGCGGCAGTGCACGTTCCAGTTCGCGCGCTTCGGCAAGCGCGATATCCTCGGCATTGAACTCGAGCACCGGCACTACCGCTTGCGGCGCAGTAGACTTGCCTGGACGGGTAATTGCCCAGCCGCCGACGGCCATCAGCAAAAGCGCCAGAAATACGCCCACGGCGCGATACCGGCTCAGATCGCGGATAATGAAGCGGTTATTCATGGAATTTCTCCTGAAGGGCAATAAATGATAAAGCCATAACCAGAGAGGCTCTTACATTACTGACTGATCGGTCAGTCAGTAATGTAAGTTGTCAGGAGGGAGCTGTCAAGCGTCGGATTTGTTATCTATCGTATCAGCGACACAGATACAAGCAGTCCAAAGAACATTGAACCGCAGCCGCTTCAGCGCGAACGATCCCGACAGGAATGCGAACAGAATGCAAATTATCACTGCCAATAGCTGCATACTTTTGCGTATAGTCATTATCTAATTAAACAATTAACTGTCAAAAACCGGTAAAGGCAGGAATTAATCGGGTTAACATAACCATAGATATATTTAGTCTACCCGCTTGCCAAATTGGCCAGGGTTAGCTTGATTGCGGCGGCAGGTAGAGATTCTGGAATACACGGGTATTCACGTGAAAGGCAAATACGATGTCATTTTGGTTTAATGGGTTTATATATCAATGTATTGTATTAATCGTCGGCTTGGTGATGGTTTTCCCTTGTCTTGCAGCTAAAGTTTCACGGCCATTATCTTTCAAGGAAGATCTTTCGAAAGAGTCCATCAAATATAGTGTCAAGTGTCCACTTCCCAAAAATGGGCCTTGCGTAATCAAAAAACCAGTCGGCACGGGTTATCGCGTATTGACGAATGACGTGAGCCTTGAGGATGTGGGTGAATCATGGGTAGCAGATTTCACTAAGGTCAAGCGGCCAAGAGGGGCGAAAAGATTTCTGCATGTTCTCGGAGCCAACGGCGAACTTCATGAGATCGTGGTGACTTTCCCGATGGATCTCTCGACGAAAGACAAGAAAGAAAAAAACGACGCCAAGGAGAATGAGCAGGTAAAAGAGACCGAGCAAGACAAACCGGCACAAGAAAAAACCACGCAAGACAAACTCAAAACACTGTAGGTTACTTGGTCTCAGGCATAAAACACCAGAGCGGCCTACCCACCCAATATGCCCATTTCCCGCGCCTTGGCTACTGCTGCTGTGCGCTTGTTGACGCCAAAGGCTTCGTAGATTTGCTTGAGATACCACTTGACGGTGGTTTCTGAGAGAAACAGGTGCTTGCCGATGTCACGGTTTGCCAGACCTTGCGCGACGAGCCGGAGGATTTGCAACTCGCGCTTGCGCAGAGCGGACAGGCGTCCGTTGGTAGGAATGGTAGAGATTGAAGCCGTCATTGCGCTCGATAGCGGCGATTCTGCCAGCCGTAGCAGGCGTCCCCGTACGGCGATGGCTTTCGCTTCTGCCTCTGTGACTTCTGCCTCGATTTTCCGCTCGAGTTGCCGTAAGGCTGCTGCCTTGAGTAGGCAGAACTCCGCCACATGCTTGAGACGGCCTGCGGCATGGGCGTTGTTAATGCCGGCCGCGAGTCGGACAAATGTTTGTTCATTCACGCCTTGCGCTAGATCGAAATAGCCGCGTTCGATGAGCAGTAATTCTTTCCGTTCGCCGAAAGCTTCGTTAGCAGAGACTACCATCGCGCCGAAAATTTTCATTTCCAATGCTGCTTGCAGGTCGCCCCGGCAAACGTGGAGGTGGAATTCAACCAGGTCGGCACGCCATGTCACGCGCTTGATGCAGTACTCGCGCGCCAGCCGGCGGGCTGCACGCAAGTCGTTATGAGCGCGATCTTCGTCGTCCAGCGCGAAGAGTATGCGCGCTCTGTCGCACAGTGCTACGCCAAGGTAACTGATGGTGCGGCCAGCATCGAGAATGTCGATGCCGCGATCTATCGATTCCAATGCTTCAGGCAGGCGGTTCTGCTCGTACAGAACTAAGGCTAGCGCCGCATGCACGAAACCTGTGTCGGAAATATGCCACCAGTGCCTTGCCTCCACAAGTTCCAGGCATTCCCGTGCTGCTGCCTCGGCCCGCCGTGCATTGCCCGACTGCAATTGCAGCAAAACAAAATTGAAGGCGGCGACCATGTGGGAATTGGTGCTGAAACAATGCGCCGTCAACTCCATCGCCCTGGCAAAGCTGGTCATTGCTGCATCGAGCTTCCCGGCTTTGCGCAATGCATAACCTTGCGCCACATGTCCCAAGGCGACTACGTCCGCATCGCTTTCTGGCATGGCCCGTAGCAATGCTTCGGACCAACCGGACAGATCAGGTTCATCGGCGCTCACCACGCCCAGAATTACCTTGAGCGCTTGCCGCTCCGCGTTTATCACGGCGTCTATCTGCTCAAGCCCAGAAGGCGTCACCAGCCGGGTATAGGCGGCTTCGAAATCGCCCAGGTAGAGCAGCGTCCAGGCTTGTAGCAGTTCCAGGCTTGGCCTGGTGCGCAGGCGGTCTTGCGGCAGGCTGGCGATGGCCTGGTTCAATTCCAGTGTGTCGGTAAGCATGAACCAGTTGCGTCCGATGGCCTGGAGGTGATCTGCGGCAAAATCCCAGGCACCAGCGCGAAGCGCATAACGCAAGGCTTCGCGCGGGTAGTCGTGATCGGCGCACCAGCGCATGGCGGCAGCCAGGACATGCTTGCCCCAGGCGGCAACGTCGGGCTGGCGGGTCAGCAGGAATTCCCGGAAGAGAGGGTGGTAGCGATACCAGATGATGCCTTCGTCGCCGTACAACTCGAAGACGAACAGATTCTGCTGAATAAGATGCTTGATTGCATTGCCGCTGCTTGCCAACATCGTGTCGCACATGGGTTTGCAATAGCGGTCAAGCAGGGCGGTCGCCATGAGGAACTCTCTTACCTGCGGCGGTTGCGTTGCCCATACGCTTTCGAGCAGGAAATCCCGCAAGTGCGTCTTCTCGCCGCTCATGTCACCCATAACGGCACTCAGTGGAATGCCACGCTCCAGCGCCGCCGCCGTCAGTTGCAGACCTGCCGGCCAGCCTTCGGTTTGCATTGCCAGTTGCTTGGCTTCCTGTTCGGAAAGCGGTAGCCGCCGCCCCTGCAAGAGATAGACGATTGTCTCCTCGGTGCTGAAATGCAGGTCGTCCCAATTGACTTCGACCAGCGCCCCGCGGGCACGCAACTGTCCCAGTGGCCAAGGTGGCTCGTAGCGGCTGGCGATGGCGAGCGTAACCTGCTCAGGCATAAAGCGTAGCCATTCCTGCATGAATTTATGGACGTGCGGAGCGGCGATTTCGTGGTAGTCGTCTAGGCAAACCAGCAATGGCTCCTTCTCTTTCACCATGCCGTTGGCCAAGGCTGCGATTACGCTTTCCACGGTGGGCGTCTCGTTGCTGCGTACGATGAAGATCGCCTCGGCGGTTGCATTCGGTCGCGCCATAGCAATGGCGGAAACTAGGTGTGCTAGAAAACGGGCGAAGTCATTATCGGACTCGTCCAGCGACAACCACGCCGCGCCGCTGGCCTGACGGCTTTGCCAGAACTCCCTCAACATAGTGGTCTTGCCGGAACCTGCTGGCGCCGTGAATAACACCAGGCGGTACAACCTGGCCAAGATCCTTGACGGAAGTGCTCGATCAAGCATTCCCACGCTCCCCGCGCCGGGCGGATAGAGCTTGGTAACGAGAACTCGTCCTGCCAGTTTGTTGTGAATCATGTCTATCCGAAATTCCCTACTTTCGGAGGGTGTGCATTCCTTTGTTGCAGGCAATGATACACACATCACCCAACCACTTGTTCAATAAGGAGACATCTATGCCACGCATCTCGCTTTACCCCTTTTCACGCATCCTATCAGTCCTGTGGATGAGTCTGGCGCTGCACACGTTGGCCAATGCCTATGACGGTTTGGTCGAAAAACAAATATTTACCATGCCAACCTACACCACTGAGAGTGGCAGAACGCTCAAGGAAGTAAAGGTCGGCTACGAAACCTACGGCAAGCTCAACGCTGCCAAAGACAATGCCATCCTGATTACCCACTTTTTCTCAGGCTCTTCCCATGCCGCCGGAAAGTACAAGGTAGAAGAGAGGGCGCCCGGCTACTGGGACACCATCATCGGTTCAGGCAAGGCTTTTGATACAGACAAGTATTTCGTGATTTCGTCCGACACGCTGGTCAATCTCAACGTCAAGGATCCCAACACTACCACCACCGGCCCGGCCAGCATTGATCCGGATACCGGCAAGCCCTATGGCATGAGTTTCCCCGTCGTTAATGTGCGCGACTTCGTCAATATCCAGAAGGCGCTACTGGACAAATTTGACATCAAGAAACTGGCAGCCGTGGCCGGGCCATCGGGCGGCGGTGCCCAAGCGCTGCAATGGGCGGTGACTTACCCGGATATGGTGTCGCGCACCATCGCTGTCATCCCCTTTGGCATCGAGCTGCACCCGTATGCCGTGGCTGAAATATTGTTATGGTCGATGCCGATTATGCTCGACCCGAAATGGAACAATGGTGATTACTACGGCAAGGAAGAACCAATTGTCGGCTTGACCCATGCCTTGCGGGTTACCACCTTCTCGGCAGTTAGCCCCGCTTGGGCCGAACAGAAGTTTAGTCGTCGTTGGGCAGTTGGCAATCCGCTTGAAGCCTTCAGTAACGACTACGCTGTCGATGCAGGTTTAATTGCGGCTGGACAAAGCCGCGCCAAGGTGGTTGATGCTAACCACTTCCTATACACGGTCAAGGCTTACCAGCAGTTCTCGATAGATGCCGATCTGGTCAAACTGAAGTCGCCAGTGCTGCTTATTCCCGCCGCATCCGATCTGCTATTTCCGCCCGAAAGGTCGCAACGCGCCGCACAGAAAATCCGCGCTACCGGCAATTATGCAGAAGTGTTTATCCTTGAAGGCGACGGCGGTCATCTCGACGGCTTGACCAGGATCGTCCAGGCAACCAAGGTCATTGATGCTTTCCTCAAACGGCCGGTCACTGCCAAGAAGTAACGACTAACTAGTTGAACGCAACTGCAAGGCCGGCTATCAAGCCGGCCTCATGCATTGGCGCAATCCCTTGATGGTCAGCGAGTTTCCTTGACCAGCCTGTTGTTTGAAGGTTGCACCGGACGCGTGTTATTGCGGTAGAGACGGGCGAAGATAGCGATCTGTTCCTGCGAAACCCGTACCGGCTGCTTTATCACCATCCACAGCACGTTTTCGGTGCAAGGCGGCGTTGTCAGCGAACCCATGTAGGTGTAATAGGCGCGGTTTTCAGGAAGCAGAGAGCTAATATTGACTACCGTGCTTGGCGCTATTTCCTGGTCAACTTCAAGCGGCATGTAATTCCAGAATGCCTGAATCAGCGGATTCTCTGCGCCTTTTTCCAGCAATACGGCAATCACCGCCAGGTTATTGTCGAAATCCTTATGTACCAAATGGGCAACCATGTCGAAGGCTCTGCCATTAATTCTTTCTTCGGAGGGGCGGTGGAAATGGATTTGTTGCAGTTCGAATTGACGGCCCATGACAGTGATGGTGCTAGCTGGGCCGATGGTAACTTGAACCGTATGGCCGTTGTCTAAGATGCGGAACAGTGTATTTTTGTAATCGAACTTGATTGGCTCCAGATCGACGCGAATGCTGTCCCGGATGTCGATTGGCGATTGGCGCTTTCCTGTGGCACAGACAGCATAGTCAGGCTTCAATTTCCCCCAATTTGCTGGCGCGCCTTCCCCCTCGTAGGACCAATGGATGTTGTGCGCAATAGCGGGACTGCTGGTCTCGGCTACGATCGGCGCGGCTTTCTTGCGGACAACGCGTGGCGCGGTCCTTACATAGGAAGTATGAGGTGCCACGGTAGTATGAGGTGCTACGCGGTAAGGAAAGCTTGAGGCTGGTTGGGTAGCGCTAGTCGCCTTTTCCACGGTTTTCTCTTCTGGTTTTGATAAGGATTTTTCCGCTGCCGCTTTGGCGGCAAGTTCTGCTTTGCTGGGAAGCTCAAGTTTCGCAGGGGGGGGCGCTACGGGAGCGGGAGCGCGAGTATCGGCGGTAGAGCGCGCTGACGGAGCCATCTTCCCTTCGGCGCTACGCATGTCGGCATGCATTGCCTTGGGTGATGTTTCAGCAGAACTCTGCGCCTCACTGGCCAGTTTTCCTGCAGCCTCGGCAATGTTCTTCATTTCGCCAACTGTGCGCGGCTTGCACGCCTCGTTCAGCAAGCTTGCGTCGATGGAGCCATCGATGGCATTAATTTCCTTTGGTCTGGCGACGGGTTCCTCGCGCACAACCATGTCGCCTTGGAGGTAGACACGCTTGACAGTGGCGAAACGCATGGTCTCGCAATCGTAGCGATTCAGCGCTTGTATCGAGGTATAGGTATACTTGCTCTTGCCGTCGGCACCAGAATCAGCTTCCTCCATCACGGAGCGGCTCAGCACCAGGCGGCTCCAGGCCACTAGATGTATCTTGCTGACGCGAGCGATGCGCGATTTGTCTATTTCGATGCGTTCACCGGTATTGGGGTCGCTCACTACCGTTTGCCATTTGGCGGCCAGGGCGTGAGGCGAGGAAACACAAGCCAATACAATCAAAACAGTACCGGTGATAGTTATTGAACGCATAGCCCTTCCCCTTTTCGACTTTTCTTTGTAACGGCGTCAAACACTATAACTTTAGTATGTTACGAAGCAATTCAAACTATTATATTGAGTATATTATTTATAACGCATTGACTAATAATGTGAAAGTAAAAAATGATAAGTGATGAAACTCAGAAATCACATTTTTACCCGTTGCAATCAAGCTAGCTTTACAGTAGTTTGCTGCACTCTGCTGCATAGCCGCAAACTCCGCTCTCGGGAGTGTTTCCCTTATGAATGCCCATGATAAATTCCTGGCTTCCGCCGCCCACGTCGACGAAGCCGCCATCCAGCCTTTACCTCGTTCGAGGAAAGTATATATCGAAGGCTCGCGCCCCGACATCCGTGTGCCGATGCGCGAAATCAGCCAGTCGGATACGCCGGGGAACAGCGGCTCCGAGAAGAACCAGCCGCTCATGGTCTATGACTGTTCCGGGCCGTATACCGATCCGCAAGTGAGCATCGACATTCGTTCCGGCCTTACTCCGCTACGTGCGTCCTGGATCGAGGAACGCGGCGATACCGAGGCGCAATCTTGCCTCGCCTCGGCCTATGGGTGTGAACGGCTGGATGACCCAACGTTGGCGGAAATGCGTTTCAATCTACGCCGCCAGCCGCTACGCGCCAAGCCCGGCGCCAACGTTACGCAAATGCACTACGCCCGGCGCGGCATCGTCACGCCGGAGATGGAATTCGTCGCTATTCGCGAAAACCAGAAACGCGAGGGGTTATCCGAGTTGCTGTTACGCCAGCATCCCGGCCAGGACTTCGGCGCCGCCATTCCAAAGATCATTACGCCGGAGTTCGTACGTGACGAATTGGCGCGAGGCCGCGCCATCATCCCGGCCAACATCAACCACCCGGAAGTCGAGCCGATGGTCATCGGCCGCAACTTCCTGATCAAGATCAACGCCAACATCGGTAATTCGGCGCTCGGCTCCAGCATTCAGGAAGAAGTCGAGAAAATGACCTGGGCGATTCGCTGGGGCGGCGACACGGTGATGGATTTGTCCACCGGCAAGAATATCCACGAGACGCGCGAATGGATCATCCGCAACAGTCCGGTTCCCATTGGCACAGTGCCCATCTATCAGGCGCTGGAAAAGGTGGGAGGCAAGGCCGAGGAACTGACTTGGGAAATCTTTCGCGATACGCTGATCGAGCAGGCTGAGCAGGGCGTCGATTACTTTACCATCCATGCAGGCGTGCTGCTGCGTTACATCCCGCTGACCGCCGGACGGTTGACTGGCATCGTCTCGCGCGGCGGCTCGATACTTGCCAAGTGGTGCCTGGCACATCACCGAGAAAATTTTCTCTACACGCATTTCGAAGACATTTGCGAAATCATGAAAGCCTACGATGTCGGCTTCAGTCTCGGCGATGGCTTGCGTCCCGGCTCGATCCATGACGCCAACGATGAGGCGCAACTGGGCGAACTGAAAACGCTTGGCGAATTGACGCAGATCGCTTGGAAGCACGACGTGCAGGTAATGATCGAGGGGCCGGGGCATGTGCCGCTGCACATGATCAAGGAAAACATGGACCTCCAGCTCAAACTCTGCCACGAAGCGCCGTTCTACACGCTCGGCCCGCTTACCACCGACATCGCGCCGGGCTACGACCACATCACCAGCGCCATCGGTGCGGCCATGATCGGCTGGTATGGCACAGCCATGCTCTGCTATGTCACACCGAAGGAGCATCTCGGCCTGCCGGACAAGAACGACGTCAAGGATGGCATCATTGCCTACAAAATTGCTGCCCACGCCGCCGACCTAGCCAAGGGTCATCCGGGCGCGCAAATCCGCGACAACGCGCTGTCCAAGGCGCGTTTCGAGTTCCGATGGGAAGATCAGTTCAATCTCGGCCTTGACCCTGACAAGGCGCGCGATTTCCACGACGAAACGCTGCCGCAGCAAGGTGCCAAGCAGTCCCATTTTTGTTCCATGTGCGGTCCGCACTTCTGCTCCATGAAAATCACCCAGGATGTGCGCGACTACGCCGCGCAGCAAGGCATCGACGAGCAGCAGGCATTAAAGCAGGGACTGGAAACCAAGGCGGTAGAGTTTGTTAAGGCCGGTGCAGAGTTATATCGCAAAGCTTGATGGGGGGGCTGGTGATGCCGTCTCCCGTAACTTGCCGCTCCAATTGCGGTGCCTGCTGTATTGCGCCGTCAATTTCCAGCCCTGTTCCCGGCATGCCCAAAGGGAAACCGGCCGGTATCCGTTGTGTGCAACTTACCCCGGACTATCGCTGCGCAATTTTCGGGTGTGCCGAACGCCCAGCCTGCTGTTCCGGCCTTCAACCATCGGAAGAAATGTGCGGCGAAAGCCGGGAACAGGCAATGAGCTGGCTCTCCGGTTTGGATGCAGTTACAAGTCCTTAGCCTTTGCCGTGGGTGATAGAATCCATGCCAGTATGCCCGGAAAGAATAGACATCGCCAAATCTGCGCGCCATGATCCGTTTTGAACACGTTTCCCGCCGTTATCCTCCAGGTATCGACGCCCTGAGCGATATCAGTTTCACGATTGGCGCAGGGGAACTGATATTGATTAGCGGTCATTCTGGCGCTGGCAAAACGACGCTGCTGCGGCTGATCGCAGCCATTGACCGGCCCAGTGGCGGCGTGGTGCTGGTCAGAGGACAAAATGTTGGCGCCCTCAAGCTTGCAGCCATTCCTTATCTGCGGCGCAATATCGGCTTAGTGTTCCAGGATCAAAAACTGCTGTTCGACCGCAATGCCTTTGAGAACGTTATGCTGCCCCTTTCCATTGCTGGCTTTCCGCCGAAAGAAGCAGGGCGGAGGGTGCAAGCCGCGCTCGACAAAGTCGGCCTGCTGGCCCGCGAGAAAGCCATGCCCATCGCGCTCTCCGGGGGGGAGCAGCAGCGCCTCGCGATAGCCCGCGCCGTGGTAAGCCGCCCCAACATCCTGCTGGTCGATGAGCCGACAGCCCACCTTGACCCGGACACCGCCCACGATGTCGCTTCGATCTTCGGAGATTTCCATCAGGTCGGCGTTACCGTCCTGATAGCTACCTACGATGATTCGCTGTTTTCATCCTTCCCACATCTGGTGCCACGTCGCATCAAGCTTGATCACGGCAGACTAGTTGAACGCGGGAGCATTCCATGAATGTCTGGCTGGTGCAACATGGCAAAGCGTTCAACTGGGCGCTGCGACGCTTGGCGGCAACCCCCCTCAACACCCTGCTTTCGCTGCTTGCCATCGGCATTGCTCTAGCTTTGCCGGCAGGTGGCCAGATGTTGCTCGGCAATGCCATGCAATTTGCCCGCAATGCCGCCACGACGCCGCAGATATCGCTCTTTTTATCGCTCGACGCCAGCCGCAAGTCGAGTGACGAAATCGCTGTGCGTTTGAAAAAGCATGCAGGCGTCAAGGATGTGCGTTTTGTCCCGCGCGAGGATACACTTAAGCGCATGCAGGCTAGTGAAGGTTTGGCCGAGGTGATTGCCGCCCTGCCGAAGAATCCCTTTCCGGATGCCTTCGTTGTCATTCCGCACGATGAAAGCCCCAATGCCGTGGAGCATCTGCGCGACGAGTTCCAGCGCTGGCCTAAGATCGAGCATGTGCAACTTGATTCCGCCTGGGTGCGCCGTCTGGATGCCTTGCTGCGCCTCAGCCGTATTGGCGTGACGCTGCTGGCGGCATTGTTAGGCGTTGGCCTGGTGGCGATCACGTTTACCACCATTCGCCTGCAAGTGCTCACGTTGCGCGCGGAGATTGAGGTAAGTCGCTTGCTGGGCGCCACTGAGAATTTCATCCGCCGTCCATTCTACTATTTTGGCGCGTTGCAGGGTTTGCTCGGCGGTGGCATCGCCTGGCTGATCGTGCTTGGCATGGCCTGGCTGCTGCGAGGCCCCGTCGCCGAGTTGGCGGCGCTCTACAACACTAGTATCGCCATCCATCCTCTGACACCCGACGCTTCCCTGTTGCTGCTTGCGCTAGCCGCAGGTCTAGGCTGGCTTGGCGCCGCCCTGTCACTGGGAAGTCATATATCCGCGGGTGAGAGCGGGTAATCAGAAAGCACTTATATTTAGTAGAGATGAGTGCGATGGTAGGATGCGGGTTATGATTTCTGTCGAACCAGAAGTAACCCGTTACAATGATGGACGTAAACGGTTTCCGAAATTTGCTTCCAACCAGGGCCAATATGATCGGTATTTTTCTTGTCACTCACAGTAGCTACGGAGAATCCTTGATTCAATGTGCCTGTCATGTGCTCAACAAGCGGCCATTGCAGATTTTCCAACTGGGTGTTACTGCTCAAGATGACCCGCTCGATCTGTTGCCGCTGGCGAGCGAAATGCTGAAACTGGTTGATACAGGCAAGGGAGTCCTAGTGATGACAGACGTATTTGGCGCAACGCCATCCAATCTTGCCCTCAAGCTGCTCGAGCCCGGCAGGATAGAGGGTGTCGCCGGGGTTAATCTGCCTATGCTGTTGCGAGCGCTGACTTATCGGGACAAGGATATGAAGACCCTTCTGGCCAAAGCGGTTGCCGGTGGCCGGGATGGTGTTTTTAATATGCGCAAACATTAATACCAGATACCATCATGCCAAGAGCCGAAATTGAAATCTCGAATAGCCTGGGCCTGCATGCGCGCGCCTCAGCCAAGCTGACTCAGCTCGCCGGCAGTTATCCGTGCGAGATATGGATGGAACGCAACGCCCGCCGCGTTAATGCAAAAAGCATCATGGGGGTTATGATGCTGGCGGCGGGCAAAGGCGCCAAAATCATTATTGAAACAGAAGGTGAGCGTGCCGATGAGGCCTTGGATGCGCTGCTCAAAATGATTACCGGCAAATTCGGCGAAGGGGATTAGCCCCGTGACCTTTGCTTTGCACGGACTTCCGGTTTCCTCGGGCATCGCCATTGGCCATGCCCGCCTTGTTTCGCACGCGGCGCTGGAAGTGGCGCAATACCATATCCGGGAACGTGAGGTGGTAGCTGAACTGGCCCGTTTCGATGCTGCCGTGGTTGCTGTGCGTGCCGAGTTCGATGCGATCAAAGCCGAAGCTGGCGTTACGCCAGGCACCCCGACCGAATTGGCAGGCTTCATCCAACTACATGCGATGATTCTCGACGACCCCATGCTCTCTGACGGGACGCGCCATCTGATTCAGGAGCGCCGTTGCAACGCCGAATGGGCTCTTGTGCAGCAAACCGAACTGCTTACTGATCAATTCGATGAAATCGAGGATGCTTACCTGCGCGATCGCAAGCAGGATATCGTGCAGGTGGTCGAGCGCGTGCTCAAGGCGTTGCTGGGCCGGTCACGCAAGATATCTGCGCAGCGCAAAACAGTTAAAAGTGAAAAGGCTGACAGTAGCCTGATCATTGTCGCTCACGATTTATCGCCAGCCGATACCATCCAGTTCAAGCAGCTGAAAATTGGCGGTTTTGTCACCGATGTCGGCGGCGCTACTTCGCATACCGCCATTGTTGCGCGAAGTCTCGCCATACCCGCCATCGTTGGTTTGCATCATGCCCGGCCGCTGGTGCAGGACGACGATTTGTTGATCATCGACGGCACGCGCGGCGTGCTGATTGTCGACCCGGATACGCGCATTCTCGAAGAGTACCGTTTGCGCAAGACAGAACTGGAAATCGAGCGCAGCAAGCTTAAACGCCTTAAGACAGCGCGTTCTGCCACGCTCGACGGGGAAGAAATTCAGCTTTCGGCAAACATCGAACTGCCTCAGGACATAGAAAGCGTCAAGGAGGTTGATGCCGCAGGGGTCGGATTATTCCGCACCGAATATCTGTTTATGAACCGCGACGAATTGCCCAGTGAGGATGAACAATTCGAGGCTTATCGTTTTGTGGCCAAGGCGTTGCCTGGCAAGCATGTCAACATCCGTACTCTCGATATCGGCGCTGACAAGTCGGCGCGCGCCTTGCGCAACACAGTTGGTAAAGGACGCATTGGGGCCAATCCCGCCCTTGGGTTACGCGCCATCCGCTACTGCCTGGCTGAACCAAAACTATTCCTGAGACAATTGCGCGCCATTTTGCGCGCCTCGAACTATGGGGACGTGCGGCTTTTGATCCCGATGCTATCGCATGCCTACGAAGTTGAGCAGACCATGGTCATGATTGAACAGGCCAAGGCGCAGCTACGCGAAAGAAGAATCAAGTTTAACGAGAAAATAGAAATTGGCGGAATGATTGAAATTCCTGCTGCTGCGCTAGCGCTGGGACCGTTTCTCAAACGTCTGAATTTTCTTTCGATTGGTACCAATGACCTGATCCAATATACGCTGGCAATCGACCGTACCGATGAAGCTGTTGCGCACCTTTATGATCCTCTCCATCCATCTGTGTTGCGGCTGGTGGCATTGACCATTGAGCGAGGAGCGGATGCGGGGCTACAGGTGTCGGTATGTGGTGAAATGGCGGGAGACCCAACGATGACGCGGCTGCTCATAGGCATGGGACTGGATCAGTTCTCAATGCATCCGGCGCAGTTGTTTGAGGTTAAGCAGCAAGTATTGATAAGCGATTACAAGAGTCTGCGCGACAAGGTTGTGCGTTTGTTGCGCCAGGACGATCCTGTCCGCATACGTGAGCTACTGGCTAAAATCAACGCCTGAGTACGTACAGTATTTTTCTATTGCAAAGCCTTAATTCCGGGAATAAGATAACCACATGCATCCCAAAGACGAATCCGAAAAACAGGAACTTCGCACCCTAATGCAGGCGCTTACCGTCGAGCATCGTGATCTCGACGAAGCGATAGCTCAGATAATCGCAACAGCCCCGGTAGATGATTTAATGCTGCGCCGCCTGAAAAAGCGCAAGCTGAGGCTGAAAGATCGCATTGCGCAAATTGAGCACTTGCTCGTTCCGGACGTTCCTGCCTAAATTATTTCGCATTCTCAAGAATTCGAAGTATAGCCGGCTCAAGGTGGATACTCCCTTGATGGCTTTGCTTAGCCCGCTGCCAAGGGAGGCAATACTCCAAATAATTCGTGGCAGGCGAGTAGATGGCACATGAGCAATGATCTATATCGAAAAAACGGATAAACTTCCTGTCTGTCAATAATTGACGACAGTGCCGTGTTTTCGCAAGCGCACAGCCTGCCCCCAGTTCTGGGGGCAAATGAAGTGCCGGCACGCTCCGTTATTGACGAAATTGGCCACTATCGAATAACTAGGGGAGACTTATGTCAAAAATAGAATCCATCCGTAGCGTTGCCTTGGTTGGCCACGGGGGCGCGGGTAAAACAACTCTGGCTGAGGCTCTGCTGCTCAAGGCAGGCGCAATAACAGCCGCGGGAATAGTAGAAAAAGGCAATACGGTCTGCGATTTTGACCCACAGGAAAAATCCTCTGGCCATTCATTGAATTCGGCCATCACACATTTCAAATGGTCCGGCGTACAGGTAAACCTTGTCGATACGCCGGGGTACCCCGATTTCGCCGGCCAAGCTATCGCTGCGCTGGCAGCGGTCGATACGGCGCTGATAGTCATCAACGCCCAGACTGGCATCGAACTATCCACTGAGCGCATGATGCGATTGTCTGCTGCTCGCAACCTCTGCCGCATGATCGTCATTAACAAGATTGATGCGGACAATGTTGACCTGCCAGCTGTGGTAAATAGCATTCGTGAGCGCTTCGGCAAGGAATGCATGCTGCTCGATCTGCCGGCGCATAATGGCAAGGATATTGTCGATGTACTCGACAACGCTTCCGGCGACGCCGATTTCGATTCGGTCGCCAGCGCCCACCGTGCCTTGATCGACCAGATTGTCGAGGAAGACGAGGATCTGCTTGCCAGTTATCTTGAAAATGGGGAGGATCCCGCACCCGATCAACTGCATGCGCCGTTTGAAAAGGCGTTGCGCGCCGGTCACCTGATTCCGATCCTGTTTGTTTCTTCCAAGACCGGAGCGGGCATTCCCGAACTTCTCCATGTGTTGGAGGTTCTGACGCCGAATCCGGCGGAAGGCAATCCGCCACCGTTTTTCAAGGGCGAACCGGGTGGCGCTACCGAGGCGTTCCATGCTGAACCTGACCCGAGCAAGCATGTGCTGGCTCATGTTTTCAAGATTATTGCCGACCCGTATATGGGCAAAGTTGGCGTGTTCCGCGTACATCAGGGCACAATCAGCAAAGACAGCCAGCTGTTTGCCGGTTCTGGCCGCCGCCCGTTCAAGGTTGCCCATATTTACAAGATGCAGGGCAAGGATTTTATCGAGACGGATGCGCTGGTGCCGGGAGAAATCGGCGCTGTAGCGAAGATCGATGAAATTGAGTTCGACGCCGTTTTGCACGACTCGCACGATGACGACAACATCCATCTGAAACCGCTCGAATTTCCACAGCCGATGCAGGGGCTAGCGGTGGAAACGAAGCGCAAGGGTGACGAACAGCGCCTGTTCGAGGTATTGAACAAGCTTAAGCTGGAAGACCCCTGCTTTTTCGTCGAGCGCCATCCGTCCAACAATGAGACGGTGATTCGCGGTTTAGGCGAGATACACCTGCGTGCCAAGCTCGAAAGAATGGAAAGCCAGTATAAGGTCGAGGTTACCACTCATCCGCCAAGCATTCCCTATCGCGAAACCATCACACGCAACGCCGAGGCAACTTACCGCCACAAGAAGCAAAGCGGCGGGGCCGGTCAGTTCGGCGAGGTGGCATTGCGCGTCGAAATGCTTCCGCGCGGTTCTGGTTTTCAATTTGTAGATTCGGTCAAGGGTGGCACTATTCCCACCGTGTTCATTCCGGCGGTAGAGAAGGGCGTCCGCCAAGCGCTTGAAACCGGTGCCATTTCCGGCAATCCTGTGGTAGATGTGCGGGTAGTCGTTTTCGACGGCAAGCATCACCCCGTGGATTCAAAAGAAATCGCCTTTACCACCGCCGGACGCAAGGCGGTTACGAAGGCGATTCGCGATGCCGGGGCGATCATTCTCGAACCCATCGTCAAAATTGAAGTTACTGCGCCGGAATCGTCAATTGGCGACCTTGCCGGAGACCTTTCCTCGCGGCGTGGTCAGATTACCGGTACCGGCTCGGAAAAAAGCCGCGGCGCGGGAGTCGGCGTCATCAACGGCGAAGTGCCGCTGGCCGAGATTACCGACTACACTTCACGGCTGAAATCCCTGACCGGTGGTCAAGGCAGCTACAGCATAGAATTCAGCCGCTACGCTGCCGTGCCGCCGAATATCCAGCAGAAACTCATGGCGCAGTATCAGGCGCACGACGATGACGAGTGAGTCGGGGCTATATGGCTTAGACGCCGGGATCATCCGGTTCCATAGAGTCAGATAGCGCTCCAGAAGCAACAAAAAGCCCGCGTATAGCGGGCTTTTTGTTGCTTAAGGCTACGGCGGGGTTTTCCAGAGCCTGGAAAGTCCCCTTATTTTGATTTCTTTGCCGGCGAAGCGGCGGGCTTTTTGGCTGGCGCGGGCTTCTTGGCCTTGGCAACTGGAGCTTTTGTCATTTTCTTCGCAGGTGCCTTGGCCGCGGGAGCAGGAGCCTTCACTGTAGCGGCGGTAACTTTCGCCGTGGCTTCGACCGCTTTTGCAGCCGTGGCCGTAGCTGCCTTGACCGTGGCTACGGGAATATTGCTTGCCTGCTGAAGAAAGTTCCACGGCCACATCTGCGCCGTCTGGCTTTGTGCCTTGGGGGTAGATGCGGGTTGCTTGGCTTTCGCTGGAGCTTCCTTGGGTGCTGAAGCGGGTTGTTTTGTTGCCGTGGCTGCAGCCGCTCCCATTTTTTGCATGAAGCTCCACGGCCACATTGACATTGCAGCCTGGCTGTCGAATGGGGGGGTAACCTGCTTGGGCTTGGCCTCGTCGCGGCGTCCTGAGCCAACCATGGTCTTCATCGCAACCAGCGTGGAGCGCTGCATTTCGAGCCCCTTGATGCTCATCTGCAGCATATTGAGGTTCATCTTGAGCCAGCCCTCGACCGATTTGTAATCGGCAATACGCTTGTCCAACTCATCTACGTCGAGTGTTGGCACTACCATTCCGGGCATTGTGACGCCCATTTTCCCCCAAAAGTTTTTGACAATGCCTAGTGGGTCATTGGGTTGAGATGTATTTGGCATGTTGTTCTCCCCTGATGATTGGTATAGCGGAAAAGTTTATTCTACTGCAACTGTCGTCCAGTGTGCCGTGAACCGAAGGTAATGCGTAAATTATGCGCTGACATGCCAAGGAAGGTGGTGCCACTGTGGAATTTTCCGGAATACAGCGAAAACATGACCGACGCAGCCGAGAGTTATGTCAGGCAGCCATCGCAACAGCAGGTGCGCAGATGGAGCGTGTCGATGCGCTGACGGCAGCTGCCGGGATACGGATATCGCCGGCATCGTTCGCATAATCGTCGGCAATGGGAATTTGCAGCAGGTCAAGAACCTGATGTGCGACGCCACGGCAGGTATTGCCCAGCGCCGTCGGCTGCTGGCTGGTAAAGTGATTTTGCAACAACAGCTTGCTGGCCGAGAGTGAAAACACGGGTTCCAGGATGCGGTCGCGATAAGGGGTGAGCAGGTCTGCAACGGTCTTTTCGGCGGTTTCGCGTTGCCAGACATTCGTTGGCCACTGGGTCGGAATGGCGTAGGCGCGCGGAAACATTTCCAGATCGCGGATCACCGTGCGTATGTCCTCGTGCGAATCGCGGAACGGCAACAGCACCAAATCTGCTACGCCGTATAGCTTGCGATCCATTTCGGTACGGTTGCCGCCACCGTCGATCACGCCGAACCAGGCTTTCAGCGAGCGTATTTTGCCGACCACCTTGGCCAGCGCTTCACGCGTGCGCGCATCGGCGATCAGGTAACGCCGTCCCTTCGGGTCAAGCGGTTCGCGTTCGGTATCAGTCAGCACACACACCGAGCGTTGTCCCAGAAGCCCCATGCCTTGGCAGAGCATGTGTGAAAGCGTGGTCTTGCCGGTACCGCCCTTGTTGCCGATGATGCAGATGATGTCGGCCATGATTTCTCCTTTAATCCAACCACGCAGCCACTCGCAGCATGGTTCCGGTATGCATTATTGGCGAAGGCGCGCTGAGATGATGCGGCGAAATGCAAGGCAATCGGGCCGTTATTTGAATTGGATGCGGATTGTTGCTCGGCCTGGGGCTTAAATCCTGTAGCAATAGAGATGAGTTGAACGCCGGTCGGCAACCACGACAATGCGCTCGGCCTCGGATCCCGGCGCTTCAAAACTATTGCTGACCAGCAGCGTGCCGGGACGCATTTCAGCGTACGCTTTTTGCATCAGGCGGGGCATTGGTGCAGGTGAAAGGAAGGCATAAACGACATCGAACAGCCCGAGATGGCGTTTCCAGAAATCGCCATAGCGGATGCGCAGATTCGGCTGGCCGATACTCGCCAGCCGCGCCCACAACCACGGTAGCGGCGCATGTTCGATGCCGAGGAATTCGCAGTCAGGCCGTGCTCGTGCCAGTAGCCGCAGCAATCCACCATGTCCGCAACCGAGATCGACGACGTGGCAAGGCGTGGCTGGCAGCAATCCCGCCACTGCCGCTGCCGTATCGGCGTTGGAAAGGTAGAGCGGCACTTGGCTTTTGTCGGTGCGCCAGTAGATCAACAACAGCAGCACGAAAGCCGCTAGATACCAGCCGGGCGCAATGCCCAGGCGGCTGGCCCAGAGAGCTGCAGGCAGAAAGCAAATGTGGATCGGCAACCACCAAGGCGGCGCTTCCAGCTTGTGGCTGACATATGCCGCACAGAGCCCCTGAACCAGAGCCGCCGCGAACGGCATGCCGAACAGCTTTGGGTAGGCGATGTGGATGATCGCGTAGGCAACGAAGCTGCCGAAAATCTGGGCGAAAATGGCAGCGCGTAGCGGGGAGCGGAACAGAGGTTTTTCTGGCTGGCGCATATCGTGATGATACTCATGTTCACGTCAAAACCCTCGGCAGGGTCGTGCGATGAAAAGGATTTGTCCGAATGTGTTTGCCCTATGCGGGTAAAATGCCGTCCATGCTTATTCTCGGCATCGAATCCTCCTGCGACGAAACCGGTGTTGCCCTCTACGATACGGCGCGCGGCCTGCTTGGGCACGATGTTCATTCACAGGTGGCGATGCACGAAGAATACGGCGGCGTGGTGCCCGAACTGGCGTCACGCGACCATATCCGCCGCCTTGTGCCGCTGTTGCGCAAGATACTGGCTGATTCCTCAGCTAGCCTGCGGGACATCGACGCCGTCGCCTATACTGCCGGGCCCGGCTTGGCGGGTGCGCTGCTGGTCGGCGCCAGCTTCGCCGAAGCGCTCGCCCTAGCGCTGGGAAAACCAGCGCTGCCGATCCACCATCTGGAAGGCCACCTGCTTTCGCCTTTGCTGGCCGATGATCCGCCGCAGTTTCCTTTTATCGCCTTGCTCGTCTCCGGTGGCCACACGCAGTTGATGCGCGTGGATGGAGTGGGCGCTTACCAATTGCTCGGAGAATCGCTCGACGACGCTGCCGGAGAAGCCTTCGATAAAACCGCCAAGCTGCTCGGACTCGGCTACCCAGGCGGTCCGGCACTGGCCGGGCTGGCGGAGGCTGGTACGCCCGGTCGCCACAAGCTGCCGCGGCCGATGTTGCATAGCGGCGATTTTGACTTCAGCTTTTCCGGGTTGAAAACCGCCGTGCTTACCTTGGCGCGTGAACAATCGTCAGAGGCCGATTGGGAACTCACCGGAAAAGCCGATCTGGCGGCTGAATTCCAGGAAGCTGTCACCGAGGTTCTGGTTGCCAAGTCGATTGCCGCATTGCGTGTCAACAATCTAAAACGGCTGGTTGTCGCAGGTGGCGTTGGCGCCAACCGGCGCTTGCGCCAACGGCTCGACGCCGGCGCCGCGAAGATCAAGGCGAGAGTGTTTTATCCGGAGCTGGAGCTATGCACCGACAATGGCGCAATGATCTCTTTCTGCGGGGCTTTGCGTCAGCTGGCGGGACTTCCCCCGGCAATCAAGGGCGGCGCATTCGCCATCCGTCCGCGCTGGCCGTTGCAGGAAGTCAGCTCTCGGCAGGGGGGGTAGGAGTTTTTTTCGCGCCGATACGGCTTTCCGTGCCTGCCAGCAACTTGCGAATGTTTTCCTGGTGCCGCCACACCACGATAAGGCAAATGACAAGCAGTGCCAAACTCTGCGTCTTGTCCGCCAGCAGCCAGAACCCTGCCAGGGGCGTTAGGGCGGCGGTGCTGATCGCAGCCAGCGACGAATAACGGGTGATCGCCGCAATCGCCAACCAGGTGGCAAGCGCGCAAACGCCGAGCCAGGCGCTGAAGCCAAAAAATACGCCGGCAGCCGTGGCTACCCCCTTGCCGCCCTTGAAACCGAGGAACAGCGGGAAGACGTGGCCGATAAAGGCAGCCAGTCCGGTTGCCGCTACTGCCGCGCCATCCGCGCCAAACCGCGCTGCCAGCCAGATCGCGAGCCAGCCCTTGCCCGCGTCACCCAACAGGGTCAACACAGCGGCTAGCTTATTGCCGGTGCGCAGCACATTGGTTGCGCCGGGATTGCCCGAACCATAATTGCGTGGATCGGCCAAGCCAAGGGCACGGGAAACAATCACCGCAAACGGCAGCGAACCCAGCAGATAGCCAAAGACAACGAAGCCCACAAAACTTAAATCAAGCATGTTCATTAGGTTTCACCTAGAATCGCGCGAATTGCAATGTCGGATTTTGATCCCGAATCCTTTTAACAGAAAGCCGAGAAAACCGCATGGATTTCATCTTTATCGACGATATGCGCGTCGAGGCACACGTCGGTGTTTTTCCGCGCGAACGCCTGGCGCCGCAAACGCTGGAAATCAGCATGACTTTCGGTGTGCCCGACGAGGCGGCGCGCAATGACGACATTGCCGATACTATCCGCTACGACGAAGTGATCGAACGTATCCGCAAGGAACTGGCCGAGCGCCACTTCAACCTGCTGGAAGCCCTTGGCGAATACGTCATTGGCCTGATGCTGGAAGAATTCGGCGCGCCCTGGGTGAAAATCTCCATCGCCAAACTTGGCATCATGAAAGGCGTACGCCGCGTCGGGGTGCAGATCGAACGGGCCAAGTAATCAAGGAGGAGGAGATTTCCAGACCTCCTTGCAGTTGGCGATTTCGGCGTCTGTCATGACCGGCTTGATCACGCAGCTACGCTCTCTTTCGATCCGCTTCTGTTTCCTTTCCTTTTCTCGTTCCAAGGCGGCGAGGCGCCGGGCCTCCTTCTGGGCAATTTTCTTCTGCTTCTCCTCTTCGGCAGCAGCGGCTTCGACGCGGAGGCGGTTTTCTTCCTCGATGCGGATTTTTTCCGCATTGCGCGTTTCCGTCAGTTCCTTTTCGCGTTTTTCTTTGGCCGCCTGTTCTTCAGGATTTAGCTTGGCGCTGGCCTGACTTTTCTCCGCGGGCGCGCCAGAATCCTTAGCCACAGCCTTTGCAGGCAGATCTTCAGGTTTTTGCGTAGCCTCGCTTGAAGATTTCTCGCCGGAACTGCTAGAGCCTCCGACCACTGCTTTTCCCGCCGCGCTTCCGGTAGCTCCCCCAACCCCCGAAGCGATAGCTTTGCCAATGCCCTTTGCCTCGCTATCGCATGGAGCCATTGCCAAACCAATCGAAGCGATTGCCGAAAGCAACATCAGAACCAATCTCATTTCTGTATCCCTCAAAGATATTCACTCAAAAACGTTATATTCTCAGCCGGGCATGCCAACCTCGACGACTTTCGGCGCCAGCACCCGCAGGATGTCATGCGGATGCACTCCGACCAGAAAGCCACGCCTGCCGCCGTTAATGTAGATCAGCGGCAAATCCATAATACTCTTCTCCATGCAAACCGGCAGCGGCTTCCTGGTGCCGAACGGCGAGGTACCGCCGACGATGAAGCCAGTGTGGCGTTGAACCGCTTCAGGTTTGCACGGTGAGATTTTCTTGACGCCGAGCTGACGCGCCAGTTCCTTGGTCGACACCTTGCGGTCGCCGTGCATTAGCACCAGCAGCGGCTTGCCGTTCTCGTCTTCCATCGCCAGGGTCTTTACCACGGCGTGCTCGGAGACGTTCAGTTCACGTGCCGACACCTTGGTGCCCCCATGTTCTTCGTACTTGTAGAAATGGTTGGAATGCGCGATGCCGTGCTGTTGCAGGAACTTCGTCGCGGGAGTTTCAGGCGCCAGTTGTTCGGATTTCTGCATGATGGCTTACATCATCGACTAGACTTCCGATTCTACCCGCGTGGATGGTGAATATGGTGCAACTGTTTAAGCCGTTCGCGGGCGACGTGAGTGTAGATTTGGGTGGTCGAAATATCAGCGTGGCCAAGCAGCAATTGCACCACGCGCAGGTCGGCGCCGTGGTTGAGCAAATGGGTGGCGAAGGCATGGCGCAGCGTGTGCGGCGATAGCGGCTGATCGATGCCGGCTTGCGCGGCATGATGCTTGATCAGCGTCCAGAACATCTGCCGCGTCATGCCGCCGGTGCCCGTCTTGCCGCGCCAGCTGCGGCCGGTGACGAAAATCGCATCGCTGGTTTTTCCCTTCAGCAAGACCGGGCGCGCCTCCTTCATGTAGCGCGCCAGCCACTCCTGTGCCAGTTCGCCGAGTGGTACCAGGCGCGTCTTGCCGCCCTTGCCGGAGACGCGCACGACACCATCGTTGATACTTACCTCGAACTGCCGCAGGCCGACCAGTTCAGACACGCGCAGGCCGGTGGCGTAAAGCAGTTCGAGCATGGCGCGGTCGCGCAAGCCGAGTGGCGTGGCAACATCGGGGGAATTGAGTAATTTTTCCACGACCGCTTCTGACAGCGTCTTGGGAAAGCGGCTTGGCAGCGCCGGTTGCTCGATATTCAGCAGCGGATCACGAGAGATGCGTCCCTGCGCCAGCAGGAAGCCATAAAAGCGTCGCAGAGTGGCATGCAGGCGGCGCTGGCTGGCGGGTTTGGGCCGCTGTTCATGCGGTCGCTGGTGCAGCCAGGCGAGATACTGCCGGATCTGCGTCTCGTCGACTTCGACCAGCGAACTCTGGAAGCCGCCATCATTAGCCAGCCATGTAGAGAACTGCGTCAGATCGCTGCGATAGGCGGAAAGCGTATTTTTGGCGAGGCCGTCTTCCAGCCAGAGCGTGTCGCAGAACTGGTCGAGCAAAGCTGCATTTGTGGCGGGGTCAGCGTCGCTCATGGTCCAGGAGCCAGCGCTTGGTTTCGAGCAGGAAGCCGCCCCGGGCGCGGGAAAAACCGCCAAGTTGACCATTTGCCGCGACAACCCGATGGCAAGGGATAACCAGCGGGTATGGATTGGCGCCGCAGGCTCCGCCTATGGCGCGTGGCGCGCTATGAAGAGAGTGCGCCAGTTCGCCGTAAGTTCGGGTTTTGCCGCAGGCAATGGCCGCAATTTGTTCCCAGACGCTACGCTGGAAGGGTGTTCCAGCAGGCGCCAGCGGTAGGCTGAAACTGAAGCGCGGGTTATCGAGGTAGGCACGCAACTGGCGCACTGCCTCACGCGCCAAGGGCGTCGCAGGGAGAATTTCGGGATGCCGCTCAAGGAACGCAATCCCAGTCACTTCATCCGCGTTGGCGCAAATGCCCAATGCGCCAAATGGCGTTGGCAAGACGGCGCTGAAGTCGGGCACTATGTTTTACCTAGCAATGCGTTCATGAGATCGTGAGCCACGGGCTTGTCCCCTAGCCAGATTTTTAGCAGGGCGCGATAAAAATCCTCGCCCGGGACGTCAGGCCCTTTTTTTTCGCCATTGACGGTTAGGCGCGTAACTCCACCCTCATTCTGCGGCAGCCAGTCGAGCAGCACGGCGGTGCCTTTGGAGGTGGGTTTCAACCCCAGCATGACTGCTTTGAAGGTTTCGACACGACCCTTGAGTTGTTCAAGCTCGGCCTCGGAGTGATTGTCGCGGATGCCGTCGACCAGCGCATCGGCAAACTGTTTGGCGGTGAGTTCGCGCAAGGCGACGATCTCGATCCGCTTCGGTCCTTGCAGGTTGAGCACGTCGGTGGTGACAGATTTCTTCTGGGACAGGTACAACCCCATGGCGTAAGCTTTGATGAACAGCTTGGCGCGCATGCCGGCGCCGTTGAGCAATAATTCGGTGCCGGCAAGTTGCGTCTGGTCCTCGAACCTAATGCCACCCACCTCAGTCGTGGCGTAGCCAAGGTTGGCGGTGCTGATCAGCAGAATGAACAGTAGTCGCTTCATCTGTTCCTCCGAAGCACGGTATTCATTGCGCGGCTATTGTTTGTCTTTACCCCTTTGCGCTTTCATGGCTTCACGCTCGGATCTCCACTTTTCATGGAGTTGCTTCTTTTCTTCCTTGTTTTTTTGGCGGCAAGACTTCATCGCGTCAAAACTGGAAGCGGCGCGAATGCAGGACTGCTCGGCCTGCAGCAGCTTGATTTGGTCGTCGATCCGCGTCGCTTGCCGATCCTTGATTTTCTGGAAGATTTCCTGGCGCTTGGCGTCATCCATCGGCGGCCGCTTGGCTACCGGGCTTGCGGCGGGTTTGATTGGTTCATCGGCCGAAGCGGGCAGGGAAATCGCCAGCAATGAGAACAGCGAAAAAATGGCCAAAAGCGTATTGCGTTTCATGGTTACCTCCGTGGTTTGGTCAATGGAAAGGTTTTACGCAATGCATCGTACACGGTCGATGTTTCCAGGATGTTTGAAATTGCAACCAAATGTTAGCGGCGTATCTCGCCATTTCCCAACACAATCCACTTTTGCGAAGTCAGCCCCTCCAGCCCGACCGGGCCGCGCGCATGGAACTTGTCGGTGGAAATGCCGATCTCCGCCCCAAGGCCGTATTCGAAGCCGTCGGCAAAGCGCGTCGAGGCATTTACCATCACCGAACTGGAATCCACTTCGCGCAGGAAACGCATCGCATTTGTATGATTCTCGGTGACGATGGCGTCGGTATGCTGTGAACTGTAGCGGTTGATGTGCTTGATGGCGGCGTCTAGGCCGTCGACCACGCGGATCGAAAGAATTGGCGCCAGGTATTCGGTTCCCCAATCTTCCTCAGTTGCCGGTTTCATCTGCGAAATTAGCGCTTGCGCCTTTTCACAGCCGCGCAATTCGACGCCCTTGTCGAGATAGATGCGACACAGCGGCGGCAGCACGTCGGAGGCGATGCCTTGCGCCACCAGCAGGGTTTCCATGGTGTTGCAGGTGCCGTAGCGTTGCGTCTTGGCGTTGTCAGCGATATGGACAGCCTTCTCGATGTCGGCGGAGTCGTCAATGTAGACGTGGCAAATGCCGTCGAGGTGCTTGATTACCGGCACTTTTGCTTCCCTTGAAATGCGCTCGATCAACCCCTTGCCACCGCGCGGCACGATCACGTCGATATATTGCGGCATGGCGACCATCTCGCCGACGATGGCGCGGTCGGTGGTTTCGATTACCTGTACCGCCGTTTCAGGCAGCCCGGCGGTAGCCAGCCCGGCTCGCACACAAGCGGCGATGGCTTGGTTACAGCGCAACGCCTCCTTGCCGCCGCGCAGGATGGCGGCGTTGCCGGATTTCAGACAGAGCGCCGCCGCATCGGCGGTGACGTTGGGCCGCGCTTCGTAAATGATGCCGACCACACCTAGCGGGACGCGCATCTTGCCGACCTGGATGCCGCTTGGCTGGCGTTTCAGGTCGCTAATTTCGCCCACCGGATCGGGCAAGGCGGCGACTTGCTCCAGTCCCAGCGCCATGGCTTCGACGCCCTTGGCGGTCAGCGTCAGCCGGTCCAGCATCGCCGCATCGAGGCCGTCGGTACGCGCCCGTTCGACATCGCTTGTATTGGCAGCAAGCAATTCGGCCTGATGGGTGCGGATTTCCGCCGCCATTGCCAGCAGGGCGGCGTTCTTGGCGCGTGTGGATGCCGTCGCTATTTGCCGCGAAGCGGCGCGCGCCGCTTGACCGACACGGTTCATGTAATCCTTGATGTCATTTTTCATGCGGGCCTCCTCTGGTTCGCAATTATTGGCGCCTTCGCCAGGCGTAGCGCGAGTTGCAGAAACTCGTCCCACAAGTCGCCGCGGGCCAGTCCTTTGATCATGCGGTCAATGCGCGCTGCCTGCATTAGCGCAGTGCGCAACAAGGGTGTCGAACAGCGTTGTGTTGCCATACGGTAGGGCGTTTGACGCGGTCCGTAAATGCGCGCGCCGGCGCAGGCGGTATCGAAACTGGCGCCTTGGTCGATCTGCGCCCGCAGTTGGGCCAGCGTGCGCGTTTCCTGCGCCAGCGCCCACAGCACTAACGGCGGTGCTGTGTCCTCGGCGCGCAACCCTTCCAGCAAGCGGGCGCAACGCCCCGCATCACCTTCGAGCAGCGCCGCCCTTAGCTTGTCGATATCGTAACGAGAGACATCGAGCACGGCTTCCTGCACTTGCGCCAGCGTCATCATGCCAGTCGGATAGAGTAGCCCGAGTTTCTGGATTTCCTGGTGGGCAGCGAGCAAGTTGCCTTCGACCTGGACGGCAATGAATTCGAGCGCCTCGCGTTCTGCAGATTGGCTCTGCCGCGCCAATCGTCCCGCAATCCAATCGGGAAGCTGGCGCAGGTTGGGCGCATTGAGTTCTAGCATCATGCCGGCATTGTTCAGGGTGACAAACCAGGCGGCCTTCTTTGCCTGCCAGTCGAGTTGCGGCAACGTTACCAGCGTGACAACACCGTCGGAAAGTTTCTCGCAGTAGCGCTGCAAGGCTTCGCCGCCATCGCGGCCTGGTTTGCCGTTCGGTATGCGCAGATCGACCAGTTTGTTACCACCAAATAGTGACATGTTGCCACAGGCCAGCGCCAGCGTATCCCAGCGAAATCCCGGCCCGGTTACCAGCACCTCGCGTTCATCATAGCCTTGGGCGCGAGCAGCGGCGCGGATGGCATCGCCAGCTTCGATCGTCAGCAGCGGTTCGTCGCCATGCACGACATAGAGCGGCGCAAGCTGCTTTTCCAGATGCGCGTGAAGCTGATCGGGGCGTATCTGCATGACCTAATTTCGGGCCTTGTCCAATTCATCGGCAGTCTTCTGTTTGGCTACCGCCAGACGGCGCATGATCTGTTGCACCATATCACCTTGCATGTCGCGCCACAGCAAGGCTTCTTCGGATTCCTTGGACAACACCTGCGTATCGTTGAAGGAAATATCGCGAGTAATGATGATCTGGGCTGGCGTTATCCAATCCTGCCCCGCGCTGTCAATGACGCGAAATCCGAAAGTCCTCACCAACTGAAACTCACGCACGCGGCCATCGGAACCGATCGAGAGAATGTTTTTGGCTTGCGAATCGGCAACGACCTTGAGCGTGACCTGCGCCTCCTTGGTATTACCAGCAATGCGCGTGTTGCCGCTGGCCCGGATGCTGCGTTTCAGTGCGGCTGCCAGTTCGTCATAATCGGGCTTGTCGATGTAGATGCTGTCGAACGGCAGGTTGTAGGAACCGCGCAACTGGAAGCCACAAGCAGCCAACATAAGTGCAAATCCGCTTAACAGAGCAATGCGAAAAAACCGGGTGGTGTAGAAATGCATAGTCTTTCCTAAGCGACGATATTAACCAAGCGACCTGGCACGATGACGATTTTCTTTGCTGGCTTGCCTTCCATGTGTTTCTGCGCCGCTTCGCAGACCAGCGCCATTTGTTCGATCTGTTCTTTTGTCGCCGCGGCGGGAACCAGTACCTTGCCGCGCGTCTTGCCGCAAATTTGCAGCACCAGTTCGATTTCGTCCTGCGCCAGTGCCTGTTCCAGCGGCTCCGGCCAGGTTGCTTGCAGAATGTCCTCGCCGTAACCCAGTTCGCGCCAGAGCGCATGGCAGATGTGGGGCGTGATCGGCGACAAGAGGCGCAGCAGGATAGCCAAGCCTTCGGCGACGACGGCAGCGTAGCCTGCGCCCTGCTTCTGCGCTTTTTCGAGCGCGTTGAGCATTTTCATCGCGGCTGAGGCCACGGTGTTGAACTGGTGCCGGCCGATATCGTAATTTGCTTGCCTGAGATTCAGGTGTATCTCGCGGCGCACGGCGGCAAGCTCGGCATCCAGCTTGGCTGGCATGGCGGCCTTGGCCGAGATGGCATCACGAACGCCTGTGGCAAAAAACCACAAGCGCTTGAGAAAGCGGTAGGAACCCTCGACACCCGAATCCGACCATTCCAGCGTCTGCTCCGGCGGCGCCGCGAACATCATAAAGAAGCGGGCGGTGTCCGCGCCGTACTGGTCGACCAGCGCCTGCGGGTCGACGCCGTTGTTCTTGGATTTCGACATGGTGCCGATACCGCCGCATTCGACCGGCTGGCCGTCGGCTTTCAGCAGTGCGCCGTAACGGTTGCCCTTGTCATCGAATTGCAGTTCCACTTCGGTCGGATTGTAGTAGGCGATGCGGCCGCCGCCTTCGCCCTGCGGCTTGCGGAAGAAAATCTCGTTGAGCACCATGCCTTGCGTCAGCAGGTTGGCGAACGGTTCGTCGAAGGAAACCAGTCCCATGTCGCGCATGACCTTGGTCCAGAAACGCGAATACAGCAGGTGCAGAATGGCGTGCTCGATGCCGCCGATGTACTGGTCGACCGGTAGCCAATAGCCGACGCGCTCGTCCGCCATCGCTTGGGCATTGTCGGCGCAGGCATAGCGGCTGTAGTACCAGGACGAATCGACGAAGGTGTCCATGGTGTCGGTTTCGCGCCGCGCCGTGCCGCCACATTTGGGACAGGCGCAATTGACGAAATCGGCACGCTTGTTGAGCGGATTGCCGGAGCCGTCCGGCACGCAGTCTTCCGGCAGCACCACGGGAAGCTGGTCGTCTGGAACCGGCACATCGCCGCATGCGGGGCAATGGATGATTGGGATCGGGCAGCCCCAGTAACGCTGGCGCGAGATGCCCCAGTCGCGCAAACGGAACATTTCCTTTTTTTCGCCCAGCCCTTTAGCCTTGAGGTCAGCGGCAATGGCATCGACTGCGGCAATGTAATCCAAACCGCCGTACTTGCCGGAATTGATGCAGACACCCTTTTCATCGTACCAAGGCTGCCACTTTTCTTCAGAAAATGCGTATTGAGTACGCACCTTCTCAAGCCCCTCAATTCCCTTTTGGTTAAACTCTCCGGAGCTAATCATTGTGGTGGCATTGGCGTAGTCGATCACCTGCTTGATCGGCAGGCCGTATTTTTTGGCGAAGGCGAAATCGCGTTCGTCGTGGCCCGGCACCGCCATTACCGCGCCTTCGCCGTAGCCCATCAGCACGTAGTTACAGACCCAGACCTCAACCCGCTCGCCGGTCAACGGATGGGTGACGAAAATCCCGGTCGGCATGCCGGTCTTTTCCATGGTCGCAATGTCAGCTTCCATGACCGAACCGCGCTTGCATTCCTCGATGTATTCGGCCAGCTTGGGATTATTTTTTGCCGCATAGCTAGCTAACGCATGCTCGGCGGCCACGGCGCAGAAAGTGACGCCCATGATGGTGTCGGCGCGGGTGGTGAACACCCACAACATCCCCCTCTCCCCTCCGGGGAGAGGGGAAAGGGGTGAGGGGTTGGTTGCGCAAGATTGCCCATTTTCCCCCCCCCCCCCCCCCCCCCCCCCCCCCCCCCCCCCGCGGGGGGGGGGGGGGCGGGGGGCGCGGGCGGCGGGCGGGGGGGGGGAGGCCA
>Ga0074195_1000419_pt1 | contig 86953 bp, 76 predicted proteins | sample EPASupsiteHSE623_FD_64525 | JGI IMG/M metagenome (GOLD analysis project Ga0074195, IMG submission 64525) | Bioremediated contaminated groundwater from EPA Superfund site, New Mexico - Sample HSE6-23 | ecosystem: Environmental > Aquatic > Deep subsurface > Groundwater > Contaminated ...
TTTCGCCATGGGCAATTAAATCCACTGCCTGCCGGAAGTCACTCGGTATCGAGGCGAAACTGCCGGTGATGGTGATTTCCTCATAGTGGACCCAGCGCGGGTCAATGTTGATGGTGTGGCCGGCTGGTGGCCCGCCGAAGATGTTGAAAACACCGGCTTTTTTCACCATCGGCAGAGCGCTTTCGACGGCCTGTGGATCACCCAGAGAGGCGATCACCACTTCGGCTCCGTCGCCGCCTGTCAGTTTCTTGACCGCTGCTAACGGGTCCTCCGCCCCCGGGTCAATGATGTAGTCGGCGCCCATATTGGCAGCCATTTCCCGCCGCTTTTCCAGCCGCTCAATCACGATCAACCGGGCGCCGCGCCATTTGGAAAGGATCAGGTGAATAAGGCCCATGGGACCGGCGCCAAGGATGACGACCGTATCGCCCGGACGAACCCCGTTAACGCGCAGGGCTGCCAGCCCACAGGACAATGGCTCGGCTATAGCGGCCAGGTCAAACGGCAAGTCCGACGGCAGTTTAACTACACCACCGATGTTAACGATCTGGTGCGGGATGCGGACAAATTCAGCGAAACCGCCGTCAATGCCGTGAGCGAGCCCGAATTCATGGCGGCACAGGTTATGCCGGTCCCGGCGGCAGAATTCACACTCGCCACATACCGCAATAGGATAAACGGCTACCCGGTCGCCCACGGCCAGGCCGGTTACACCTTCGCCTAGGAGAAATACCTCTCCGGCTACCTCGTGGCCGAGTATGGTGGGGAGGTTTTTGGGCAGCCCCTGACCGAGCAGGGTCTTGACGTCAGTAGCGCAAATACCGGAAGCCCTGACCCGGACGACAATGTCCCCAGGCTGTGGAGTCGGCTGCGGCACTTCTTCAATCCGAATATCATTGACGCCGTGTACCACGGCTGCTTTCATATCGAGTTCCTTCCTTTCTCATCATACAGGAATACAAAACAGGTCCCGCCAGGCCTTCAAACGGTACCCCCGCGCTCCCATTCCCGGACAAGACGGATCAGTTCGTGGACCTTGGCCGGATCCTTGTGCCCAGGTGCAGCTTCCACACCGGAACACAGGTCGATCCCTGAGGGTTGGACCACAGTCAGGGCAGTCCGGACGTTGGCCGGCGTGATACCGCCGGCGAGAAAGACCGGCACCCGGGCCAACTGCGCCATCGACTGCACCAGAGCCCAGTCAGAGACCTGACCGGTGCCGCCGTAGCGAGTTTGCCCGCGAATGGTGGCTACGGTATCAACAACCACTACATCCACCCCGGCCTCAGCCAGGTCGTTTATCCGGGAAGCCCACTCGGACTCCGGTGGTACGGAGCCTTCGGCTCCAGCAGGGGGAAGATGCAGGGATTGCCAACAAGTCAGAGCCGGGTAATCCGCCTTCAGTTCCTCCAACCAGGCGAACGGGATCGGACTTAAGAATTGAATTGCATACGGCTGACACCGCTTCACCAGTAAATGCAGCTGCTGTAATTCGGGGTTGTACACCAGAGCCACCCCGGGGATGGGGGGGCTGGTAAAAAGTTCAACTGCAGCATCGATGGTTAATGAGCGGGGGGAAAAGGCTGTTTGAATGACCACCCCGAAATAATCAGCCCCTGCGGCGGCCGCCAGCTGCCGGTCTTCCACGCAAGTAATACCACAAATTTTAACCTTGCAGCCAGCCTTCATGCCGGTAATTCCTTTCTTCGCCTTGTTCCACAATGCGGGCTCCGGTATTGTCGACCTGGGTTTCGATGATGCGACTTTCCGGGATACCTTGATCGCGCAGGTATTTGAGAATCCGGTTATAGACCAGGGGCTGCCGGGTTACCGCGAAGGTCGTCGGGCCGACGGAACTCATGCCGACCATTTCCGCACCCATCTCGCGGAACAGGCCGGTCAACCTGAATATGTTGGCGCCGTACGCTCCATGCTGTTCGCATTCCGCCCGTTTGGAACCGGTGAACATGATATCCAACATGGCATCACCGATAGCGCCCAAATCACCTTTAACCATTGCAGGCAGCAGATCCAACAGAACCAGGTGCGCTTTGGTGTTGCACAGTCGGGCATCGAGGTAACGGGCGCGCCGCAGTAACAGTCCGACTTCCGCGTCAGCGGCCGTATCCTTGCCGGTGTACTCATCCGCAAGGCTGGAAACATCAGGAATAACGATAATGACACGGGTGTCCGGGAGAGGGATTCGGTAAATCAATTCCGCATCATCGGAACCAACTACCAGGCCTCCGTTTAACCCGACCATTGACCCGATTCCGGTTTCAAAGTTGCGAATAAGATAGTCGTTTCCGGACGCGCTTTCCTCACAGGCATTGTAAACCATCACCCGCCTGAGCTCCCGGTTGTTAAAGGGCCGCCCCAGGGCCTCATTGATGCCGATGCAGGCGGCGCACACCGTGCCCGCGGAAGACCCCATTCCGACGTGGCGGCGCTTGTGGTCATAGAGTTCGATTTCAAAGCCGCCCGGGAATTGAAGAATCTCCTGAAAAATGTGGGCAAAGTGCCGGACAATCAGGGGACGCTCACCGTTAACCACTATGTCGGGCTGCCGGGTGACCCGGACTCTGGATCGGAAGTAGATGCCAAGCCCGAGACCGACGCCGCCGCCTCCCGGCTGGGTTGGGTTGAAGCGGTTCATATCCAGTACGGTCAGGTGCAGCCGGGCCGGTACAGTCACTTCCACCTCCCGTTCTACAACCTCGGACACGGTGCGGGGGGCGACCCCGAACTTCTCAGGATGGACAATAAAGCTTTTTTCCCCAGGTTCAAATTCCTCCAGCACCGAGGTCAGCCGGTCAAACGGGCCACCGATAATGGGAATTTCAATCCGCTGTTTCTGATGTTGTACAAGTGCTTTATTAACTGCCATACAGAATACCTCCTTACTACCGTCCTACTTTATTCAAGAAGAAACTGACTTTGAGTTACCTTGAATCCTTAAAACAAATCGAAACTGGTTGTTCCTCCCTTCCGCCGGGGGTCGTTTGGGGGTGGCAGCGGTGCGCCCAACAAAAAAGCACTCCAGTAGGAGTGCAAGCAGACACTAATAGGTACCCGGTTCTGCAGCCGGTGCTCACCTATACTACCATCCTACCATCCTACGCCGGTTTTTATTAGCTTTCGAACTGGTACACGATCCACGCTAACTCCGGGTTGTACCAACGCTGCCATACTACAACTCTATTATAGCTGTGTGCCGGCCTTAACGGCAAGATCTTATTTGCAGAACCAAGGCTCGGTTTATTGTCTTGCTCTCGGAGCATACCCGACGGCGGAAAGTTTTGCGCAGGATCACCTCAAGTTAAAGGACTGCCCTTAGCTTCCTTACGGACACTGCCCGTAATCGGCCTGTTGCAGGTGAGAATCTGGCAGTTATCCCCGGGAGTGCACAATTCTTCAAGGTAAAACGGTAAAGCTGATACGACCACGTTTCGTTTGTGGAACAGGGCATTGGCGATTAAAATGCTGGTGTTGTTGTGCAAAGCCATTTGCCACCATTTGGGCACAATGAACTGGGGCAGCAGCACCGTAATCACATCCCCGGGCCGGGAGGCATGCTCCTCCGAGTCGATGTATTCGATGAGAGGGCCAACCACTTCACGGTATGGGGATTGTTTAATGATCAGGGGAATGTCGGTGTTGAGCAGTGCCCATTTTCTTCTCAGTTTGTCCGCCTCTCCCTCAAGCCTCTCGACATGGAAGGCTTCCACATGGGGGGTAACGCTCTTGGCATACCTGAGGGCATTGACTACCATGGCGTTCAGGCTGTCAATGGGAACGATGACATGGTGCGAGTACTGGGGTTCGAAACTTAGTTGGCCCAAAATGTCGTTGGGGACATCAAGCTGACGGGCCACAGACTCGTAGTGCCTCTTGATCTTTAGCATGCCGAAGACAATTATCGGTACGACAAGAAATACAATCCAGCCGCCGACCGCGAATTTGGTGATGCCGATGATAACCACTGTGGTGAGGGTGATTAGGGCGCCAAGGCCGTTAACCACGGCTTTGTAATGCCAGCCTTTCGGTTTAAGCCGGAACCAGTGGACCAGCATCCCGGTTTGGGAAAGGGTAAACGAGGTGAAGACACCGAGGGCATATAGAGGGAGAAGCAGGTGTGTGTCCCCTTTAAAGACAATCACCAGGACGATGGCCAGCAGGGCCAGGGCCATAATTCCGTTGGAGAAGTTCAGCCGGTGGCCGCGCATGGACAACTGCCTGGGGACATAACCGTCCTGGGCGATTACCGACAGAAGGGTTGGGAAACCGGCAAAGGCTGTATTGGCCGCCATGGCCAGAATAATGGCCGTTGTTGCCTGGATCAGATAGAACCAGAACCCTTTCCCAAAAACATCGATAGCGATCTGGGAGATCACGGTTTGATGCGGTTGGGGCACCGATTGGTAAAGCTGGGCCAGGTAGGCAACCCCGCCGAAAGTCACCAAGACAGAAATGGCCAGAAGAAGATAGGCAATCTTGGCGTTTTTTTGGGCCGGATGCCTGAAGTTGGGTACGGCGTTGCTGACGGCTTCCACACCTGTCACAGCGGCACATCCAGACGAGAACGCCCGCAGCAGCAGGAACAGGGTAAGCGCCTGGGTGCCAAACGTTATGTTTCCGGGCGAAACTGGAGCCCCGACATAGCTGCCGTTGGCGTGCTTAACTATTCCTACAATGATAAGCGCCAGTATGCCGAAGACGAAAGCATAAGTGGGAATGCTGAAAACCCGGGACGACTCCCTGACCCCCCGCAGGTTGCCGATGACCATCAGTACAATAATGGCGATGGCAATGGCCACCCGGTGAGGGTAAAGTCCGGAAAAGGCGGATGTGATGGCGGCAGTGCCGGCACTAATACTTACGGCCACGGTCAGGACATAGTCGACCGAGAGGGAAGCGCCGGCGATCAACCCGCAAACCGGTTTCAGGTTGGTTTTGGCCACGATGTACGCCCCGCCCCCGTTGGGGTAGGCGTCCACAATCTGCCGGTATGAAAAGGTCAAGATCAGCAAAAGGAGGATAATGGCCGCTGCTACTCTGGGCATCCACAGATATGAGGCCAGACCGATCACTGGCACAAGTATCCACAGCATCTCTTCCACGGCATAGGCCACGGAGGAAATGGCGTCACTGGCCAGAATCGGCATTCCCCAAAAAACGTTGAATTTTTCCTCGCTGAGTTGGCTGTTGGCCAGCCGCTTACCGAGGATCCAACGCATAGGCTGCGTAAACATAATACATTCCCTGCCTTCGCCACAACTTCGGAAAACACTTTCTTAGCAGACAAGCCCTTGGGTCAACTGCCCATGGGAGCAGGCGTTGAAAGCGTGTATGTTCAGCAATAAGAATAATTATATTACTCCGCTTTCAGAAGTAAAGTGGTGATTTTCTCATTTTATGCCAATTTGACCCCAAAAACGGGTTGCGGGGCTCGGTTAATGCCCTTCTCTCGCAGGGCCGCTCTTGGTTATGGGCTTTTCCGTTAGCGTTAGATTTCGAAAGCCGTCGATGCCGAGGGGGATAGCGGGGCAGGAAAAAGCGAAGGAAAACAAGAATAAGAATTACATTGGATTTGGTCTCGAATACCTGAGGAGTGATTGATATGGAAGAAGAAAAGAAACCCGGCCAAAGACCGGGGTCGCTGCGGACGCTATTCAATGTAATCACCAGCCCGGGGGAAGCGTTCCATGCGGTGGCGGAAAACCCAAAACCGCTGGTTCCTGTACTGATCATTGCTGCCGTCAACCTTATGGTTGCCCTCGTGACTCTTCCCAAGACCAAGGAATTTACCGCCATCTTGCTGGAACAGCTGAAAGCACCTCCGGAGCAGATCGCGGCATCAATGAAGGTGATTGGGGTCTCCACTGTGGCGGGGGCTATTGTGATGCCATTATTGATCTGGCTATTGGAAGCAGCTTTCTTGAAGCTTGCGGACCAGTTTGCCGCGCGCTCGACCTCGTTCAAGAGCCTGTTCACGGTTTCAGTCCTGGCCTGGGTTCCTGCGGCCCTGGGGAATATGATCAAGATGGTGTTGGTATTAATGGCCCCGGCTAAGGACCTGATGCTGGTCCAGACCAGTTTGGCTGTTTTGCTGCCCAGGGGACGAACAACCGGGGCTTTGTTTGCGGTTTTGTCCAAGATTGACCCGTTCATTATCTGGAACCTCGTTTTACTGGCAATCGGAGCCGGGGTCGTACTCAAAATCGGAACCAAACGGGCCGCGGCCTACGTGTTTGTTCTGTGGCTGGTTTACGTGGTTCTGGCAGGAATATTGGGGGTAGTCTCCGGTCAGAAAATGCCTGCAGCCATGTAAGCGTGCAGTCTAACATGCTGCCTGAAAAAGTCTTTCACCAAAGGGGCGCCCGGTGCAGCCCCTACCGGAGGAGGAATAATTGTGCCGCAGATATCTTTTGGCCAACGGAAAAAGCTTTTCGTCGGGATCGGGTTGGTGGCCGTGGTCGGCCTCCTGTTTGGCCTCAACATTTTTCGCCTGAACCAAAAAGACGTGCTTGATGTGAAAATAGCAGCAGTGGAAAAAGCTCCCATTGTAGCAAATGTTTTTGCCTCCGGTAAGGTCGTGGTGCATGATCAGGAAGAGATAACAACCCGGGTCAACGGCATTGTTCAGGACATCAAAGTCAAGGGCGGCGATCAGGTGAAAGCCGGCCAAGTGCTGCTCCAGTTTGACAATAGTGACTTGTCCCTGGAAGCAGACCAGGCGGAAGCTTCGCTAAGCGCCGCGCGCGCCCAGGCTGAACTGCAGGAAAAAAGCCAATCCGAGGCTGGGCTGCAGCAGGCCAAACTGGCTTACGAAAATGCCAGGGCTAAGCTTGACCGCAGTCGGCAGCTATACGAGGCCGGGGCCATTTCCCTGGAACAGTTGGAAGCGGCACAGCTGGAGGCCGGCGTCAAGAAGTCGCAGTACGAAAGTGCGCTCACCCAACTCCGTGTCACCCGCCAGTCGGCGGCGGCCTCGGTGAAGCAGGCCGATGCCGCGTGGAAACTGGCGGAAACCCGGCTGTCGGCCGCCCAGATACTGGCGCCGCGCGATGGCACGATACTGGCCCGGAATGCGGAGAAGGGGCAGTTCGTGGCCATGGGAACGCCTGTGTTCACCATCGGGAGCCTAAACAATCTGGAAGTGGAGTCGGAAATCAGCGAGGTTGATATCCAGCGCTTGGCCCTGGGACAGACTGTGGAGATTTCCGGCGAATCCCTGGGGACGGCCAAGTTTAAAGGGCGTGTCAAGGAAATTGCCCCCCGTGCGGAAAGCAAACAGAAGAGTCAGGGGGAACAGACAACTGTAATGATTACAGTGGAGGTTCTCGGTGAGACGGGGCTGCTGCGGCCGGGCTACAACGTTGACTTGAACATCACGACTGCGAGCCGGAAATCCGCCCTCGTAGTTCCTTATGAGGCCGTCGTCGAGGATGGGGACGGAAACGCCGTATTTGTGGTCCAGGATGGGGCGGCCCGCAAGCGTCTTGTCAAGACCGGGATCAGTGACGACCTCCATGTGGAGATCCTGGAAGGGCTGTCCGTCAACGACAGGGTTATCCTCAATCCCTCGGAAACACTCAAAGACGGAGCAACGGTGCAAGTCAATGATTAGAACAAACGCCCTAAATAAGGTTTACCTGAACGGGAACCTGGGGGTTCATGCCCTGAAAGATGTGGGACTTCACGTAGCTCCTCGCGAGTTCGTCGCAGTCATGGGGCCATCGGGTTCGGGGAAGTCCACCTTGATGAATATCATTGGCTGTCTCGATCGTCCCAGCAGCGGCTCCTACACCTTGGACGGGGTAGAGACGGCCAGCGTTGAGGAAGAGGAATTGGCGGCAATCAGGAATCAGCGGATCGGGTTTGTGTTTCAAACATTTAACCTGCTGCCCCGGTTGACTGCCTTCCGCAATGTGGAACTGCCCATGATTTATGCCAACATTCCTGCCGAAGACCGGAAACGGAAGGCGGAGGAGGCATTGGCCAAGGTGGGGTTGGCTGACCGCGGACACCACCGCCCCAACGAACTGTCGGGGGGCCAAAAACAGAGAGTGGCCATCGCCCGGGCCCTGGTGAATAACCCGGGCCTGATTCTGGCCGACGAACCGACGGGCAATCTTGATACCCGCTCCGGGGAGGAAATCATGGCCATTTTTCAGGCCCTCAACCGGGAGGGAGTCACCATTCTGCTGGTTACCCACGAGCCGGACATTGCCCTGCACAGCCAGCGGATAATCCATTTCCGCGACGGGCGGCTGGTCAGGGACGAAAGGGTCCAGGCGCCCGTAGCCGCGGAGACGGTCCTGGCCGAGCTGCCGGCGGAGGAGGTGTCTGGACAGTGAACTGGATGGAGAGTGTCCGGGTTGCTTTGGAAGGGATTTGGGTCAACAAGCTGCGGTCATTTTTGACCATGCTTGGTATCGTCATCGGCGTGGCCGCTGTAATCCTGGTGGTATCCATCGGGCAGGGCGGCCGGTCCAAGCTGATGAATGAGATGGAGAAAATCGGCTCCAATTTTTTTGTCATCTACATCATGAGCGTCAGCACCGACACGATTAGCCCTACGGAAAGGATTAATTTGCAGGATGTCAGGGTAATCAAAGAGCGGGTCCCGGCTGTCATGGCCCTGGCGCCCTCCAGCTACGAGTTCACAGAGGTCCAGAACCGCAAAGGGTCGAAACCGGTGATGGCCATCGGGACAACCGGGGATTTTGTCCGGGTCCGCAATCTGAATCTGACCCGCGGGCGTTTCTTCACCGAAATCGATAATAAGGCCATGCGGCGGGTGGCCATTATTGATGAAAAGCTGGCGGATGACCTGTTTGGGAAAGCCGACCCCATCGGCAAAAAACTGCTCCTCAAAAATGTTCCCACCCTGATCATCGGGGTGGCCAAGGCCGACAGCGGTTTGTTTAACATGGCCGGACAGGCCAAGAATGTCTACATCCCATTTTCCTACTGGCAGAACCTGTTCAACTCCAGCCGCGTCGATCAACTCGAGGGGAAAGCGGTAGACAAAGACAGAGTTAACGAAGCGGTGGAACAGGCCAAGAAGATTCTCAACAAACGGCACCATACCGAGGATCGTTACAGGGCATTCAATATGGATGAACAGATGTCGGCCGCCAACCGCATCATGGGTATCATGACCCTGATTATCGGAGCCATTGCCGGTATCTCCCTGTTCGTCGGGGGGATAGGTGTAATGAACATCATGCTGGTGTCAGTCACGGAGAGGACGCGCGAAGTGGGGATCCGGATGGCTCTGGGGGCGAGGAGGAAGGACATCCTGGCTCAGTTTCTGGTTGAGGCTGTTGTGATCAGCCTGATCGGAGGTGCCATCGGAATGATCCTCGGCATGGCGGGATCGGTGGTCGTGGCTTTGGTGGCCAAGTGGCCGCCGCAGGTATCGTTATCCACAATGCTTTTGGCCCTCCTGTTTTCCGCGGCGGTCGGGATTTTCTTCGGGATTTACCCGGCCAACAAGGCGGCCAGACTTGACCCGATCGAAGCCCTGCGGTACGAGTAGGCCCATCCGTCAAGCCCCGTTAAAAGTTTTGGTAAATGAAAGCCTGGTACCCCCCTGTGGAAAACAAGACTATGGTGACAATAACCACAAACCAGAAAACGGCCCGGACAAGGTCAATCAACAGGTCTTTCAATTGCTCACCTTCTTTATGGGAACCCCGCCGGAGGGGTTCCCTTGTTATGGGATACTGGCCGCTGAAGGCTCTTTGCGGGCGATTTGCCCGCCTGATAATACCTGCGGCCGGGTTTTCAACGAATCAGGCTTTGCCGGACGATGTCGTCGGCGATCAACCGCGCCAACTCCTTGTTTCCCGCAGGGAGCATGTGAACGGAATCGGAAAAAATGCGGCTGTTAATCTCCCAGCTGTAATCAAACAGGCGTAGCCCGGGATAATCGGTCAAAGACCGCAGCTCACTAATCTTCTCCTGCAGAGCTTGATCGTCCACAAGGTTGTATTTGTCATACAACGCCCTGTTCCTCGGGGGAATAAAAAACACGGCATCCCTATTCCGGTTTTTCAGCAGGGTGATCATGTCCAAAAATGCGGCCCATTGAGGGTTGGACCGGTTGGCCATATAGTACCCCAGCTTGCCTTTTACTTTCGTAAGACTGCTGAAATCCTTCTCGTACCAGGGTTTATAGAGGTCAGCGGCAAATGCGGGGACCTGCAGGGGTTTCCAATTGGGGTTCTTGCTCCTGGCATTCAGGTTTTTGAGGACCGGATGCCCCGGTTTGTTGGAGCCGAACCAACCGATATTCAGGTCGATAATGACCATGTCCGGATTTGCATCCAGGATGTATCTAAGCACCTCGTAGCTTTCGGACAGGGCGCAGCCCGGGAGACTCAGATCATAGACATTAATATTCCGGTGGGGCAGTTCCTTCCGGATCAGCCGGGAAAAGGTGGAAGGAATGGTATCGCGGTCCGATTTACTGGTGCTGCTGTACAACACGGAGTCCCCAATGAAGACGACGCTGAATCCCTTGTCGCGGACAATGCTGTTTCTCACCTTTAGTATGTCTGCGAGGCTGTCACTTTTCAACCGGGGGACCGCCGCTTCCCGGGCAGCGGCCCGTGGGGCCGCAGCCGCCCGTGTGCCCGCCGTCCGTGGGGCTGCAGCCGCCGCTGCCGGCAGGGTACGAGCCAGTCCGGTGGTGGGTGTCGCTTCCGCTCCCACCGGCACCGAACCAAGGCAGAAAGCGGCAGCCAGCAGCACTGTGGCAAAAAAGCCGCGGAAAGGTATCACTGCAGTTCCGAATTTGAGGTTTACGGGATGAAGCATGGTATCACTCCTAGGAGACCGTTGCAAAAGTCCATCTGCGTTGTTCCATCTGCGCATTCTTGCTCGACGTACGTTTAGTACGCCATCGCTGCGAATGCTTGATGCGCCTAGCATCTGGAGCTTTTTCAACTAGTATTTCGTTTGAGTCAAATTATAGAAATCATATACCTAAAACATGTTTTGCAGCAGACTCCTAGAAACCGAAGAGATGCTGTATTACGTAAACACTTCGGCTGGCGTCGCAGGAAAAGAATATCCAGCCGATGTTGACAAAGTTGAAGGTGAGAAAAACACCTGCGGCCCTAGCCGGCCGGGAGCCAAAGAAAGAACTCCGTACTGATAGGCCGGGAAGCAGGAATTTCCGGTAAAGGCGCAGGGCCACCAGACCAACGGCGTGATAAAGCCCCCAGAACACAAAATGCCACCCGGCCCCGTGCCACAGGCCCGTGACCGCCATTACTATGAAGGTGTTCCTGATGATCAATCCCAGAGTTCCCCTGCTCCCACCCAGAGGTATGAATAGGTAATCCCGGAACCAGCCGGTCAACGACATGTGCCATCTTTTCCAGAAAGAAGAGATGTCAGAGGCCAGGTATGGCCAATCGAAGTTTTCCATGATGGTCAGGCCGAACAGCCTGGAAATGCCGATCGCCATGTCGGAATAACCGGAGAAATCAAAGTAGAGCTGGAACGTGTAGGCGAAGCTGGCCAGCCAGTACTGCCAAGGATCAAGACCAGGCTGCTGCAGCAGCATCGCTGTGGCGGCCAGGGTATCCGCCAGGACCAGTTTCTTGAACAGGCCGCCGACAATGCGCGGCAGACCGGCGTATATGTTGGCCATCGCAAACCCTTGCCCGGCTCGGAGCTGGGATAGAAAAGGCTGGAAACGTTCAATCGGTCCGGAAACCAGGATGGGAAAGAAAAAGATGTAGTTCAAGAAATCAGCGATTCGGTGGCTCTCAATTTTCCCTTTATAGCTGTCAATGACATAGTGAATCATTTTGAAGGTGAAATACGAGATTCCGATCGGGATGAACAGTTTGGGGACGGACAGCTGGCTGTGGAGAAGCGGCCTCAAGAGTATGTTCAGGGTATCAGCCACAAACGCAGCGTATTTAAAATAAGCCAGGATCCCGATGAGAACCGTCACCCCGCCGATGAGAAGAATCCGGTTTTTTGGTTCCGCCCTGCCCAATTCCAGGCCAATGATATACACCACCACGGCCAGGACGAGGACGAACGTAATCTCTTTCGGGTAATAAGCGAACACATAGGCAAAACTGGCGATTGCCAGAAAGTGAGAGCGAAATCTCACCGGGACCAGAACCCAGTAAATCGACAGCGACAGGATGATAAAGGTCATGAAAACCCAGGTGTTTAACATCGACACAAGCCCCTCTACTTGATTACTCCAGAGTTGACCATGTCCCAGGCCAGGTGTTCAGCGATTCTTTCGTTCCCCTCGGCCGTCAGGTGAACAGTGTCCACGAAATCCCTGTCGGCGACCGTGAAAGTGTAATCGAATACCCTGACCCGATGGTCCTTGGCAGTTCCGCCCAGCTGGGACTGAACCCCTTCCAGAAGCTTTTCGTCCAACAGGCCGTACTTCTGGTACAGGGTCTTGTTTCGGGGAACCATGAAGATAACGGAGTCTATCCTTTCACTCTCCAGCTTGGTCACCAGCTGATTGTATGCCAGCCAATGCGGGTTGGACTGGTTCAGGATGACAGAGCCCAATTTACCCCGGGTCTGTTTGAGGACGTCGAAATTCTTTTGGTACCAGGGCTTATAAATCTCTTTGTCATCGGTCAGCTGGCCGACTGCGTCATTGGCGGCCTTGGGCTGGGTGGCAATTCTCAATTTGTCCCGCAGCGGCCCCCCGAACCAGAGGTAATTGAGGAGGACGCGGTTTCGGTACAGAGCCCAGCTGCCGGTCAGCTTTTCTGTAAGGAGTTTCTCCGGATCAAACTTGGCGGCGGGCTTGTCCCGGGTTGGGGCTGCCGCTAATCCGGTCCCGGTTTGACGACTGCTTAAACCGGCGAGGCGCGGGTGCTCCATTTCTTTTGAGGAACCGAACCAGCCGATATTGCCGTCGTAGATGATCAAGTCAGGCTTGGCGTCTATAATAAAGTTGAGAATGTGGAAAGTATCTGCCGGGGTACAGCCGGGCAGGCTGAAATTGAAAACCTGGAACTCTTTCGCCGGCAGCAGCAGCTTCAGCTGGCGGCTCAAGTAAGATGGGATGGTGTTCTTTTCATGGGGAACACCGCCGCCGTAGACCACCGAATCCCCCAGAAAAACCACTTTGTACCCCTGGTAATCCGCCAGTTGTTTCTTCCAGAGGGCCAGGGTGTTGGTTTCATCGGCAGGAAGCCTGCGGATTGCGGGAATAGCAATTTGTGCCGTCCCGGAAGCCCCCTGACCGCCCCGGGGATCGAGATAATGAGGCAGGATTACCCCCTTTAGGGCCGCGTCGAAGATGACAAGGAGGGCCAAGGTGAGTATAATTACTCTTAAATTGATACGCAGGAACCTGTCCAGGACAGCAATCACAGAGCATTACTCCCCACTGTTGGTATTGGTTTTGTTCTACTTCTCTACTTTTGGGGCAATCCCTGCCTGAGCGCGCTGGGCAACCTCCAATTAACGGAAACCTTGAATGGTGTGACCCATCACCAACTGCAGGAGGATTGAAGTGGACAACTATTCAGGTAAAACCTGTTCCAGAGACACACTGATGCACATTTTCAACAGCCTGTACTCCCATTTTGGCCCCAGGCATTGGTGGCCTGGGGAGACACAGCTGGAAGTGGTGGTGGGGGCCATTCTCACCCAATCAGTTTCGTGGCGGAATGTGGAAAAAGCCATCGGCAATTTGAAGGGGAAAGGCCTTCTGTGTGTCCGCGCCCTTCACGACGTGCCTATGGCGGAGTTGGAGCAGGCGGTTGTCCCTACCCTGTACTTCCGCATGAAGGCCCGGAAGCTGAAGGCGTTTATGGGGCACCTCGTCAATGTTTATGACGCGTCTTTGGACAGCATGTTTGGGCAGCCCCTTGCTTCTCTGCGGCAGGAACTCCTATCGATATACGGAATCGGCCCCGAGACGGCTGATTCGATACTCCTCTATGCCGGAAATTACCCCATTTTTGTAGTAGACGCCTATACCCGGCGGATTTTTGCCCGGTTGGGGCTTCTGGCCGAAACGGCAACTTACCAGGAAATGCAGCATTTTTTTATGACCCGGCTGACGGAGGACGTAGAACTTTTTAATGAGTACCACGCCCTCATAGATGCCCTCGGCAACCGGGTCTGCCTGGCCCGCAAACCGAAGTGTTCGGAATGCCCCCTATCCGCCGGCTGCCCTTCGCGCCAGCCCTGCTAATAGAAACCGCTCTCCCGGCACAGACTAACCTTATAGTAAGGAAAGGGAGAGATGAAATGACCTTCAGCTTCTTTGACATCTTTTGGCTGCTCTTTATCGTCGTCAGTTTAATCCCCCTCTTGAAACAGCGGCGGGTGGGTAAAAACCGGTTCCAACTACTCCGCCGCCTGGAGTTGATTCGGGGCTCCCGGGTCATTTCCCTGATTCACCGGCAGGAAGCCTTAAGCATACTGGGGATTCCCATAACCCGCTTTATTAATATTGAGGACTCGGAACAAATTCTTAGGGCCATCAGGCTCACCGAAGACAACCTGCCCATCGACCTGGTTCTGCACACTCCCGGGGGGTTGGTGCTGGCCGCGGAGCAGATCGCCAACGCGCTGAAAAAGCACCCCGCCAAAGTGACCGTCTTTGTTCCCCATTACGCCATGTCCGGCGGCACCCTGATCGCTCTGGCTGCCGATGAAATTGTGATGGACGAAAACGCCGTGCTGGGGCCTGTTGATCCCCAATTGGGGCAGTATCCGGCGGCGTCCATCGTTAAGGCTGTCGAGGAAAAGGACAAAAATGAGGTTGATGACCGCACTTTGATTGTGGCGGACATTGCCCGTAAAGCTCTCCGCCAGGTGGAGGAAGCCGTGTATGACCTCCTGCGGGACAAACTTCCGGAGGAGCGGGCCCGGGAAGTGGCCAAGATTCTCAGCGAGGGCCGCTGGACTCACGACTACCCGATTACGTACGAGTTCCTAAAAGAGCTAGGGCTCCCCGTCCGGCTGGGCCTGCCCCGGGAAGTTTACGAATTGATGGAGCTGTTCCCACAGCCCCCGCAGCGGCGGCCGTCCGTGCAGTACGTTCCGGTTCCTTACGGGCGGGGCGATGTGGAATGAGCCAGCCCGCCCGATCTTCGGGTTGGCAAGAATTTTTCCTTCCATAATAAAATGGCATTAATTGAGAAATTTCCTGGCCGGAATTCTTGATTTTCCGGAAAAGGTATCCGAACCTGTCTTGTCGAATATGGATAATAAAGAGACCGAACAATCCGTTGTTAATCAGCTGGTAGATATGCAGCAGGGGGGAGGATCAATTGACAAAGGAGGGTTTGTCAATGACGGTCAAGCAGATATCCATTTTTCTGGAGAATAAGGCCGGCCGCCTGGCCGAAGTAACCAGGGTTTTGGGGGACAATGGAATAAACATCCGGGCCCTGTCGATCGCGGACACTGCGGACTTCGGGATTCTGCGCCTGATAGTCAACCAGCCGGAAAAAGCCAAAGAAGTGCTGAAGCTTGAGGGTTTCATGGTCAGTGAGACCGAGGTTATTGCCGTCGAAGTGCCGGACGAACCCGGCGGGCTGGCGGGGGTTCTGGAAACCATGAAGAGCACAGGAATCAACATCGAATACTGTTATGCGTTTGTAGGTACGGCGTCGGATGGTGCCCTGGTTCTCTTCCGGGTGGAAAGCCCCGATGAGGCCATCACCGCCCTGCAGGAGAAAGGGATCAGCATCCTGGGCAGCGGCACCGTATATTCTCTATAGCCGTTCCGAGCTCTGTCTTCCAGTGGATAGGTTTTTTAATCGGGAGCCCCGCAAGGTTGCGGGGTTTTATTTTGTTTGAAGGTCTGGAGCCGGCCTCTCTGCCACCTTCCAGCTGACCCATACCGCTGCCAACAGAAGAAGTATGGCCGTGATCGGGAAAACCCCTCGGAGACCCACTGCAGCCGCCAGCACTCCTCCGGAGATGGGGCCGAACACGTTTCCCAGCAGGGAAAAACTGGTCGTTAGGCCAAAGGCGGTCGCACGCCGTTCCGGTGGAACCAAGGAATTGATCAGGGACAGGGTGGTGGGGAGCATGCCGCCGGTAAACACCCCGTTGACCGCCCTCAAGGCCAGAAATTGAGGAGTGCTTCGAACCAAGGCCTGAGCGGCGAATGTCAGGCCGGCACCGGTGATCATAAACACCAGAAGTTTCCGCTGGCCGAAGCGGTCTCCGAAACGCCCCGTTCCGATGGCGGACAGAGCGCTGAAAATCCCTCCCACGGCAATCACCAGCCCGGAGGTGAAGGCTATATGCTCGGGAGCCCGCACCAGACTCTTAATGAACAGGGGGATAACCGGGCCGATGATCATCAGGGAGAACTGAATCAAAAAATTGATGACGACGATAGGCAGAAGCCCGGGTATGGCCAGCAGCTGGCGGGCCGAACTAAGAAGCCGCATTCCGGCGGCGGCCGGCGCGGGGGTGAAATCCTCCCGCACCAGGAAACGGACGGCCAGGGCCGGCAGCAGGCTGGCCAGGCCCATAAAGACAAATGTAGGCTTGGGGCCTGCGGTGTCGACGAGAAATCCGCCCAGAAGCGGGCCGGAAGCGGCCCCGGCCACCATGGCGGACTGAAAAATGCCCAGGGCGAAACCGGTTTTTTCCCTGGGGGTCAGGCTGGCAACCAGGGCCACGGCAGCGGCTGAAAACCCGCCCAGGACTCCCTGGATGACGCGCAGGCCCAGGAACTGCCACACATTGGTGGTGAGGGCCATCAAAAGAGTGACAATAGTATTGCTGAACAGAACCCTTTGGACCATTATTTTGCGGCCATACCTGTCAGCCAGGTTTCCCCAGATGGGACTGAAGATGGAAGCGAACAGCGCGCTCGCCCCCATGAGAATCCCGGCCCAGATTCCGGCCAGTCGCACATTATGTACCCCTAGAACTCCAACATACAGCGGGATAAAAGACATGATAAATGTGATGGTTACCATTCCGCTCCACTGTGCAAACCACATCACGATCAGATTACGCTTCCAGGGTTCCATGTCCCATCCTTTCCCGGGAACGTGGGTTGATGAAGAAAAAGGGCTGGAGTTCCCGAAACAATGCCTGGCCAATTGGAAACAGGGGACGCTCTAGTCAGTATGTCCTGCCTGAGGCTTTTTCATTGGTACCGCTGCGGTTCCTCCCACTTATGGACATCCCTGGCATATCGTGCTAGAATGTTTCTGCGGGTGTGAGAGGTGGCAGCGGATGTCCCGGACGGTTTGGTTGCGAATAATCGCTTTTTCCCTCCTGGGAGGCAGCCTGCTTCTGTTCCTGGGGTTCCGGCTATACAGGGAGCCGGAGCAGACTGTGGTCACAGAGGCCACCCTGGATGTGGAAAACATCCAATATCATGTGGAACGGCTGACCGGGCCCCAGATGGCAGGCCGGCGGGCCGGTACCCCGGGGGAGGTCGAGGCGTCCGCCTACATTGCCGATTATTTTCGGCAGTTAAACCTTCTACCTGGTGGTGATAACCACACCTTTTTTCAATCGTTTGCCATCAAACCGGCTGCCATAACCAACACCGGGGGCCGGTATCATCTTATTGGTAATAATGGCGGCTCCCGGCTTGCGGAAAACGTGATCGGTATCCTGCGTTTCCCTGATGCGGGGGCGGGTACCCTGGTGGTATCGGCCCACTTCGACCATCTTGGGAGTGCCCGGGGGCAAACGTTTCCCGGCGCCAACGACAACGCCTCCGGGGTGGCGGTGATGCTGGAACTGGCCCGAGTGCTGGCCACGGGGAAACCGGCGGTTCACAGTACTATAGTGTTCGTAGCTTTCAGCGGCGAAGAAATAGGCCTCTTGGGCTCGACCGAGTTTGTTAGGCACCCCACGGTACCGTTAAATCGGATCAAAGCAGTAATCAACCTGGACAGCGTCGGAAAAGGGAAAAAGGAAACCCCGGTAATTATCTGGGGGGATGCCGACCTGGCCCGGAAGGTTTCCTTACCGGCCCGGGCAGCGGGGCTGAATACATTATATGCAAAAGAAACCGGGGGCCACAAGAGCGATGACTCCTCCTTTGCCGGCAAGATCCCCGCGATCACGATTCTTTCCGGAAACTGGCTGGAGGGGAATCATACCCCCGCTGATACGATGGACAAACTGGACCGGCAGTACCTGGAACAGGTTGGCAGCCTGACCTGGGGTACCCTCAAAAGTCTGTGTGATAATGATCATTGACAGACAAGCCTCCCAGTTTTATGCTCCAATTATCGGGTAGTATATAGATAAGGACTGCCCACCCCGAAACCAAGTACAGCCAGGATTTTGGCGGAAACAAATTCTAAGGAGGTAACAGTTTAGTGGTAACGAAAGAAATGACTATCGCGGAAGTCCTAAAACTGAACCCCAATACTGTCCCGGTATTCCTGCGTTACGGTATGCACTGCCTTGGGTGCCCCACCGCTTCCGGCGAAAGCATCGCCGATGCAGCAGCGGCTCATGGGATTGAGCTGGACAAAATGCTGCGGGACCTTAATGAGGTCGTCAAGGAATAACCGGAAACGAACTTTTCGGTCAAATTCTGAGGCCCGTCGAATCAGGCGGGCTTTTTTGTTTCCCAAATATTTTTTCAAAATTTTCTAGGACGAAGAAGGAAAAATAGTGGTGGAGGGAGAATAGGTGGGGTAAAGTGGTAGAAAGTGGGGGAACCCACCGCTAAGTGGGGGGTTCCGGTAACCAGGTGGGGAATTCCGAAATGTTCATGGGCGAATTTCAGCACTCAATTGATGATAAGGGCCGGGTAATCATTCCGGCCAAGTTCAGGGAAGGGCTTGGGGACAAGTTTGTGGCCACCAAGGGGCTTGACAACTGTCTTTTTCTCTATCCCCAGGCAGAGTGGGAAAACCTGGAGCAAAAGCTCAAGGCCCTGCCGTTCACCAAGGCTGACGCCCGTGCCTTTGTCCGGTTCTTCTTCTCCGGCGCCACAGAATGTGAGACAGACAGGCAGGGAAGAATATTAATCCCCGGCAACCTCCGCGGCTATGCGAAGCTGGAGCGGGATGTTGTTGTGATTGGGGTTTCATCGAGGGTAGAAATTTGGAGCAAGGAAGAATGGAATCGATACAGCCAGGAGGCTGAGCAGTCATACGAGCAGATTGCGGAAAAGATTGTTGATTTCGATCTTGGCATTTAGGGGGTTTGACCAAGGCCGGTGGACATTAAGGATTTTTGTCACACCCCGGTACTCCGGGACGAGGTTCTGGCTTACCTAATGACAGATCCCCACGGTACCTATGTTGACTGCACCGTCGGGGGAGGGGGGCATTCCCGCGCTGTGGCCGAACGGCTTGGGGCCGGAGGCAGGCTCATCGGTTTGGATCAGGATGCTGCGGCCATTGCTGCTGCGGCTAAGACATTAGACGGTTTTAAGGCGGTGACCCTTGTACATGCGAATTTCCAAAACCTTGCTGAAATCCTGCGGCAGTTGGATATTGAACAGGTTGACGGTATCCTCTTTGACCTGGGAGTTTCCTCCTACCAGCTTGATGTGGGGGAGCGGGGGTTCAGCTACCAGGCAGATGCGCCGCTGGACATGAGAATGGACTGTTCCTCCGCGCGGACGGCCCGGGATCTGGTGAACGAGCTGCCGGCGGAGGAACTGACCCGGATTATTTACAGTTTTGGGGAAGAACATTGGGCTCGCCGGATCGCCGAATTCATCGTCGACCGGCGGCGGGTGGCTCCGATCGAGACCACCGGCGAACTGGTTGAGGTGATTAAGGATGCCATCCCGGCTGGAGCCCGGCGTACGGGACCTCACCCCGCCAAACGGACCTTTCAGGCTCTGCGGATAGCGGTGAACGATGAATTGACGAACCTGGAACAGGGGCTGCGGGAAGCGATAGGGGCCTTGGCACCGGGGGGGCGGGTCTGTGTGATTTCGTTTCACTCGCTTGAGGACCGGCAGGTAAAATCCACCTTTCTGGAACTGGCACGGGGCTGCCAATGTCCCCCTGATTTTCCCGTTTGTGTCTGCGGCCGGCGGCCTCAGATCAGGATACTGACCAAAAAGCCAATTTCACCGACAGCGGCAGAAGTGGAGCAGAACCATCGAGCCCGCAGCGCCAAGTTTCGAGTGGCGGAGAAGATATAAAACAATGCGGGTTTCCCGCAGGGCGCGGGCTGGACCGGCGTCACGGCCGGGTTCTAATTGTTTGGGAGTGTGAATACTGTTGATATTAGCCAAAGAGAAGCCCTATGAACTGCCTGAAGTAACAACCAAGCCTGTCCGGGCAAAAAAGGTAATAACAGGGAAAAAAGGGGTGGCCCCGCGGCGTGTGGCCGTGATTGCCACAATTGTTTTGGGCTTTGCCGCCCTGTTGTCTCTGACATCGATGTATGCTTCGATGGCAATGACCGGCTATAAGATTGCCACGCTGAAACAGGAAATCAACACTATGCAAACCGAGAATAAAAGGCTAGAATTAAAACTGCACCGGTTGAAATCCCTGGATCGCATTGAACAAATCGCCACAACAAAGCTGGGGATGACCAAACCGGATAAATTTGCATACATTGTCATTGACAAACCGGGGGCGGGCAACCCGGTTCATGTTGCCGATGCCGGCTCGGATAAGAAAGTGGCCGACAGCAAGCGGCATCCGTTCATTCAGGCGGTGACTGATTTCCTGTCCCCGAAAGAAGAGGGCTACTCCCAGGCAGGTGCAAGAATCTAGTTATCTGATTTTCAATCAGCCGCCGGGAGTGGTTGGGGAATGGTTAATACATCGGTTGTCATCCGCAAAAGAATAATGATCCTCTTTTCTTTGATGGCCCTGGCTTTGATTGGGCTTGTTTTCCGCTTATTCTGGCTCCAGTTTGTCCGGGGGGCGGAACTGCAGAAAGGGGCCACCGAGAACCGGATGCAGGATGTTCCTGTCCGGGCAAAGAGGGGAACCATATATGACCGGAATGGGCGCGAGCTGGCCATCAGCATCAGCGCCGATTCCGTTTATGCTATTCCGAAAGAGGTAAGGGCATCCCACAGGGATCGGGAAATCGCCCGTAAACTGGCCCGGGTGCTTAAGCTTAAGGAAAAGGATGTCCTGGAAGCAATCACACGGAATTCCCGTTTTGAATGGGTAATGAGGCAGGTCGATGACAAGCAGGCTGAGCAGATCAAAAAAATGAAGCTGCCAGGGATCGACTTTGCCGAGGAGAGCCGGCGCTACTACCCGAAAAAGAACCTGGCGTCACACATCTTGGGGATTGCGGGCATCGACAATGTCGGGCTGGAAGGGATAGAAGTCACTCACGAGAAGGAACTCGGCGGCCTTGACGGCCGGGTCGTGATTGAGTATGATGCCCATGGCCTGGAGATTCCCCAGGCCATCCATAAGTACATTCCCCCCGTGGAAGGGCAGGACCTGGTTCTAACCCTTGACGAGACCATCCAGTATGTAGCCGAACGGGAACTAGACAAGGTGTATAAAGCAAATAGACCTGATCACGCCTCCATTATCGTCATGGAACCGGACACCGGCGCCATATTGGCCCTTGCTAACCGTCCTGACTACGATCCTAACGAATTCGGAAAATACCCTGCAGCCAACCGGCGCAACCACGCCATTTCCAACGCCTTTGAACCCGGTTCGGTGTACAAGATCACTACTGGTTCCGCGGCTTTGGAGGAGGGAGTCGTCCGTCCGGACACCAGGATTGATGACCCGGGTGGGGTCCAGATCGGGCCTGATGTGATCTCCTGCGGGGGGGCCCACGGTTCCCAGACGTTCCGGGAAGTGGTAGCCAATTCCTGCAACGTCGGCTTTGCCAAGATCGGTTTGATGCTGGGGCCAAATCGGATGTTTAAATATATCCACGGGTTCGGCTTTGGCAGTGTCACCGGTATTGATCTCCCCGGGGAGGCCACGGGGATCCTGGTCCCGGAAAAAGACGTCAAACCGATTGACCTGGGGACCATGGCAATAGGCCAGGCTAATGCCATCACGGCCATCCAGCTGACCCGGGCCGCAGCGGCTATCGCTAATGGCGGACTTCTGATGAAACCGCAGCTGGTCAAGGAGATCCGCAGCCACGACGGGAAACTGATCCGCAAGATAAAGCCGGTAGTAGACCGCCGGATCATCTCCCCGGATACGGCGAAGGAAATGCGGATTGCCATGGAGGGCGTGGTCACCTCAGGAACCGGGAAAGCCGCCTATATCGAGGGGTACCGTTCGGCGGGAAAGACCGGGACAGCCCAGAAGCCGTCTCCCCATGGTGGGTACGGTTCCGAGCGTATCGGCTCATTTATTGGGTTCGCCCCGGCGAATGATCCCAAACTGGTAATCTTTGTGACAGTTGACAACCCCAAATCGGGTTCTTATTACGGCGGGGTGGTTGCCGCCCCTGTTTTTAAGGAGGTCATGAGGGATGCCCTCCGCTATCTTCACGTTCCCATGCAGTATGATCCCCAAGCCGAAATGAAAAAGAAACAGAGCGGCCTCCAGGAGAAACAAAAGGACGTAATTGTACCCAACGTCATCAACCTGTCCCTGGTTGAGGCGCAGCGGGAGTTGGGCGAAGCCGGCCTGGTCGGCTTGACGGAGGGGGAAGGCCCCATCGTCTGGGGACAGACACCGGCAGCGTCGGCGTCGGTTCCCAGCGGCACGAACGTCATTCTGTACACAGGGCCTAACGAAAAGATCAATCACCGCACGCAGGAGGTAACTATGCCGGATTTGACCGGCAAGGCGTTTAGGGAGGTGGCTCAGGTTCTGGCGACCCTGGGCCTTGGCTTCAACCCGGTTGGCTCCGGGGTGGCCGTCAAGCAGGATCATAAACCCGGGACGGCTGTCAGGGCCGGCACGGTAATCACAGTAGAATTCCAATCCCCGGCTCAGCCACCTGACGTTCCCTGAAAAAGGCATTACTCAGGGCTGGAGTTGGGATTTTACTCCTGGTTGCTCTGAGTTTTTTGTTTGGATAGCCTTCCGCGCGCGGCATAAACTGCGACAGAAGGGTCATAATAAAAAGGAAGAATTTTCAAGGGGGATTCGCCAGTGGCTTCGCTGCGACAGCTTGTATCAGAGATCAGTGTTCGAGAAGTCGTGGGGAATCTTGATGTGGAGATTTCCGGCGTCCAATATGATTCCAGGATTGTTGCTCCCGGGGACCTGTTTGTAGCTATCCCCGGTAACTGCACCGATGGGCACCTCTTCACCGATCAGGCAGTGGCCAGCGGTGCCGCCGCCCTTCTTCTTGATCGGCCGGTGCCGGTTCCGTCCGGGGTAACAGTGGTCATTACCGACAACACCAGGAAGGGGCTTGCCTTGACTTCGGCACAGTTTTACGGGCACCCCACCGATTGCTTGACCACGGTAGGGGTAACCGGTACCAACGGCAAGACAACGACCACCCATTTGGTGGAGGCTGTCTGCCAAGAGGCGGGGTGGCGGACCGGCCTTATCGGCACTATCCAGAACCGGATCGACACGGAGCCCATTACCACCAGCCATACCACACCCGAGTCAAAGGATCTCCAGGAACTGCTGGCCCGCATGGTCCATGCCGGGGTGCAGGTCGTTTCTCTGGAGGTTTCTTCTCACGCACTGGAACTGGAACGGGTGACAGGGTGTGAATTTGATGTTACCGTGTTTACGAACCTGACCCAGGATCACCTGGATTTCCATCCGGATATGAAGGCATACTTCGAGGCTAAGGCAAAGCTGTTTGCAGGACTGAAGCCTCAGCGAAAGGCAGGCCGGAAAACAGCGGTAATCAATGCCGATGATCCCAGGGGTATTGAGATGGCAGGCCGAACCACCAGCAGGGTCATCTTCTACGGGGTGCGAGAGCCTGCGGAGGTCCTCGCCCATGCCATCAAGCTTGAACCGGGCGGGGCCAGTTTCACTATCCGTTACGGGTCGGGAGAAATTGGGTTGAACCTGAAACTGACCGGTATGTTCAGTGTTTACAACAGCCTGGCTGCTTTTGCCGTCGGGCTGGCACTCGGTATAGAGCCGTCCGTGATCAAGAGCGCTTTGGAAAAGGTGAAAGGGGTTCCTGGCCGGTTCGAACTGGTCGACGCGGGCCAGCCTTTCAGCGTAATTGTTGACTATGCCCACACCCCAGACAGCCTGGAGAACATGCTAACCGCCGCCAGGGAGTTTGCCCAAAGGAGAATTATTGTGGTGTTCGGCTGCGGGGGGGATCGGGACCGCGGCAAGCGGCCGTTAATGGGGAAAATTGCGGTCCGTCACGCCGATCTGGCCATTATTACATCGGACAACCCGCGCACCGAGGATCCAGCAGCAATCATCAGGGATATCAAGGCCGGGCTTGACGTCGTCGACACGGTCCGGTACCGGGTTGTTCCCGACCGGCGGCAGGCAATTACAGAAGCGGTAGCGGAGGCGGTCGCCGGTGACATTGTGATCATCGCCGGAAAAGGGCACGAACCGTATCAAATCATCGGTCGCGAGTACCGCCCGTTTGACGACCGCCTGGTGGCTGCGGAGGCTTTAAAACAGGTTCTGAAGGGGAGACAGGGATGATCCCACTGACCATTGCGGCAGTTGCCGCAGCCGTCAACGGCCGGGTTCTGACCGGCGATCGGGAAACGGCCGTCACGGGCGTGACCATTGATTCGCGCCGCGTTGGCCCGGGGGAACTGTTTGTCGCTCTCAAGGGGGAACGGTTTGACGGTCACGATTTTGCCGCAGGAGCCATCGAGTTAGGAGCCGCCGGGGTGATAGTTTCCCGGCCGTTGGATTATCGTGGGAGTAACAGGGCAGTCATCCAGGTGGAAAACACCCTTGGTGCCCTGCAGGATCTGGCCCGTTTCTATCGGTACCGGTTCGCCATCCCGGTTATCGGGGTTACCGGCAGTACGGGCAAGACCACGACCAAAGATATGATTGCTGCGGTTTTAAATGAGGCCGGGCCCGCCCTGAAAACCGGAGGAAACTTTAACAACGAAATCGGTCTTCCCCTGACACTGCTGCAGCTGGGGCCGGAGCACTGGGCTGCAGTCATTGAGATGGGCATGCGGGGGCTTGGAGAAATTAACGGGTTGTGCCGGATTGCCCATCCCACCTTGGGGGTGATCACCAACATCGGGCTAACCCATATTGAACTGTTGGGATCTACGGATAACATCGCGCGGGCGAAAGGCGAGCTTCTGGGTTCACTGGGGCAGGAAGGAACAGCCATCCTTAACGGGGATGACCCGCACTTGCGCCGTCTGGGGGAGGGTTTTCCCGGCCGGGTGATTTATTATGGTTTGAACCGCGGGGCTGACATTGAGGCCGTCGGCATTAATTTGGAGGCGGACGGCTCCAGTTTCCTCGCCCGGATAAACCTCCCGGGAGCTGCCGGAGGCCGGGATATTCCTGTATCTCTGAAGGTGCCGGGTCGGCACAATGTTTCTAATGCCCTGGCGGCTGTCGCCGTCGGTGCGGCTTTAAACCTCGAGCCGGAAACCATCAGCCGCGGTTTGCGGAATCTGGCATTGAGCAAGATGAGGCTTGAGGTTGTCCACGGGTTTCGGAATAGCTCCATCATTAATGATTCGTATAATGCCAACCCTACTTCCATGGCCGCCGCCTTAGAGATTCTAGCCCGCAAGAAGGCGGGCGGGGCGGGGATTGCCGTTCTGGGGGACATGCTGGAGCTGGGTGACTGGGCGGAGGCCGCCCACCGGCAGGTAGGGGCTGAGGCAGCCCGGCTGGGAATTGATCACCTGATCACTGTGGGGGATTTGGCCGGGGACATCGCCCGGGGGGCGCTCGCATCCGGCATGGATCAGGCCCAGATCAAGGCTTGCCCTTGCAACCAAATGGCTGTGGGAATCGTCAAAGAGGTAGTTCAACCTGGAGATGTTGTCTTAGTGAAAGGGTCACGGGGCATGAAGATGGAAGAGATCGTAGAAGCCCTCAAGAGCCGGTAGAGGTGATTAAATGACAAACTGGTTCACACTTGCCCTGGGTGCCCTGTTATTATCGGGGCTTGTGACCGTACTGCTCGGACCTGTTGTGATTCCCTGGCTCCACCGCCTCAAATTTGGTCAGAGCATTCGCCGCGACGGACCGGCACGGCACCTGCAGAAGGCTGGAACACCGACCATGGGCGGCTTGATGTTCCTGGTGGGGATCAATCTGGCGACGTTGATCCTGGCGCCGCGCAGCGCGCTTATTTATACGGCGCTCGCTCTCATGACTGTTTTGGGCTTCATCGGATTTCTGGATGATTTTCTGAAGGTGGCACTACGTCGCCCCTTGGGCCTGAAGGCGAGGCAGAAGCTGGTGGCGCAGTTCGCTTTCGCCCTCGCCCTGGGGATCCTGGCTGTCAACTACCTGGGGAGAGGGACATCTGTGGAAATCCCGTTCACTTCCATCAGGGTTGATCTGGGGTTTGGCTACCTGCCATTTGCGATGTTCATTGTTGTGGCGTTTACGAATGCCGTCAACCTTACCGACGGTTTGGACGGGCTGGCGGCAGGGACAACTGCCATCGCCGCCACAGTTTATCTGGCGATTGCTTTAATGGCAGGCAGGGGAGAGATGGCCGTGTTTGCCGGCGCCCTTGCCGGGGGCTGCCTCGGCTTCCTGGGATATAACCGGCACCCGGCCCGGGCGTTTATGGGGGACACAGGTTCCCTGGCACTAGGGGGTGCTCTCGCGGCCCTGGCAGTGCTGACCGGGACGGAATTGGTGCTGGCCATAGTCGGGGCCGTTTTCGCCATCGAGACTCTGTCAGTCGTCATTCAGGTGGTTTCCTTCCGGCTGTTCGGCCGAAGGGTGTTCCGGATGAGTCCGCTCCATCACCATTTTGAACTGGTGGGTTGGTCAGAACGCAAGGTTGTAACCGTCTTCTGGGCCGGCGCGGCGGTTTTCGGCCTGCTCGGGCTGTTGGGCACGCGCAACCTGTGGTAGGGGGAAAAGATGGAAAATATAACTGAAATAAAAGGTTTGAGCATATTAATAATTGGCATGGCCCGGAGCGGCATTGCCGCCGCCGAAGTGCTGGGGGATGCCGGGGCCAATGTCACCATTACCGATATCAAACAGAGGGAACAGCTCGGGGAAGTCCCGGCTGCCCTGGCAGCGAGAGGCGTCCGGGTAGTCGCCGGCGAATACCCGGACGTCAGCCGAGATAACACCGACCTGGTGATCATAAGCCCAGGGGTGCCACTGACAATTTCACCCGCCCAGGCGGCCCTGCGTGAAGGGATTTCACTTTGGAGCGAACTTGAGCTGGCCTTCCGGTTGGCACCTGCTCCTTTCCTGGCTGTCACAGGTACCAATGGCAAGACAACGACCACCGCCCTGCTGGGTCAGGTGCTTCGTGACGCCGGCTGTCAGGTGGTTGTCGGTGGGAATATCGGGGTGCCGCTGATTGGGGAAGTCGGCGGGCTAACCTCGGAACATTTGGTGGTGGCCGAAGTCAGCAGCTTTCAGTTGGAACGGATTGAGAAATTTCGGCCTCTGGTATCAATTATCCTTAACCTGACTCCGGATCACATCGACCGCCACGGAACATTTGAGGGGTATGTAAGAGCCAAGGCCCGCATATTGGAAAACCAGGGCAGCGGCGATTACGCCATCCTGAATTGGGACGATGAAGGGGTGCGCCGGCTGGCGGGCGGCACTGGAGCCAAGGTGGTCTATTTCAGCCAGAAGCAGGAGCTTGAGGAAGGGGTATGGCTGCGTGACTCCGAAGTGGTGGTCCGCTGGCGCGGGGTGGAACGTACCGTCTGCGATTGGGGAGACATTTATCTCAAGGGAGCACACAACCTGGAAAATGCCATGGCTGCGACTGCCGCCGCCACGGTTTTAGGGGTTGACTGTCAGAGCATCCGGAATACCCTGAATACATTCCGGGGCGTTGCTCACCGCCTGGAATTCGTGGACCGCATCGGTGAGGTTGACTACATCAACGACTCCAAAGGGACAAATCCTGATGCCGCTATCAAAGCCCTGGATTCCTTCGACCGCCCCATCGTCCTAATCGCCGGGGGAAAGGACAAAGGCAGCGATTTTGCCGAGTTCGCCCGCAAGGCCCGGGAAAAGGCCAAAGCCGTGGTTCTTGTTGGCCAGGCGGCCCCCAAAATCCGGCAGGCGATGGAGGAGTCAGGAGTGGGCAACATTCATCAGGTTCAGACCTTCCCGGATGCCGTCCGGCAAGCCGGCCGCCTGGCCGGGCCCGGCGATGTGGTCCTGCTGTCCCCGGCGTGCGCCAGCTGGGATATGTTCAACAACTTTGAGGAGCGCGGGGATCTGTTCAAGGGGTTAGTCCTGGCCATGAGGGGGTAGGCCAATGAAACTGAAAAGGCGCTCGCCGGACTTTGTCATTTTTTTGGTGACAGTTCTCCTGTTGAGCATTGGCATTATTATGGTGTTTAGTTCCAGTGCAATCAGGGCGGGCGTTGAGCACAACGATGCTTTTCATTTTTTGAAGCGGCAGCTTATCTGGGCCCTAATCGGTCTGGCGGGAATGTTTTCAGTGATGAATATTGATTACTTCCGCTACAAGAAATGGGCCAACGTCCTTTTAATCATAAACTTACTTTTGCTCGTTCTGGTGCTCATTCCCGGTGTCGGCATCGAAATCAAGGGTTCCAGGCGCTGGCTCGGCTTCGGACCCATGACGTTGACACCTTCTGAAATGATGAAGATTTCTCTGATCATTTTTATGGCCAAAAGCCTGAGCATGAACCATGATAAGGTGAAGTTTTTCTTTCGCGGGGTAGTGCCCCATCTCGGGGTGCTGATGCTTGTCTGTCTTTTGATTATGCTTCAGCCCGACCTGGGGACGACGGTAGCCATCGCCGGCACAGTCTTTCTGATGCTCGTAGCCGCCGGGGCCCGGGCAGGCCAGCTCTGGGGAATGGCGCTGGCTGGTATCGGGGTTGTCAGCGCCGCGATTGCCATCGCGCCATACCGAATGCAGCGGGTGATCGCGTTCATGGACCCTTGGAAATACGCGTCCACCTGGGGGTTTCAGACCATTCAGTCCCTCTACGCCATCGGCTCGGGTGGATTATTCGGCATGGGCTTGGGCCGCAGCCGCCAAAAGTTCTTTTACCTCCCCGAGCAGCATACCGACTTCATCTTTGCCATCCTGGGGGAGGAACTGGGGTTTATCGGCTCCGCGTTGATAGTAACGCTGTTTCTACTGTTCGTCTGGAGGGGACTGAAGATAGCTCTCACGACTCAAGATACTTTTGGCAGCCTCCTGGCTGTTGGAATTACGACTGGAATTGTATTTCAGGCCATTATCAACATGGGGGTAGTCACAGGGTCCCTGCCTGTGACTGGCATCACTCTTCCCTTTATCAGTTCCGGAGGTTCATCCCTCCTTTTTACCCTGATTGGGGTGGGTATCCTGCTGAATCTCTCCCGCTACACAACTTCCCGGTGATGACCCGGGCAGAGCATACCACTAGCCCGGGTTGAGCACCGCACCCGGGTGGGCGGTCGCGCTGCGGCGAAACACCCTTGCCACCCTTCGGGCGCCCTTTGAATGGGCCAGGGGTTTGCCCGAAGCGCGCGATTGGATGAGATGAATCAGGAGAGCGAGGAGGCTGAGGATAAGGGCGAGCTTCTGAGCGAAGCGAATTGCAAGCCCCCGAAGCCGGCTGAGCTCGTACAGGAGCTGCGAAATCCTGCGCGCGGGGGCAACCCCTGGCCCAGCCGTTGGAATGGGGTTTGCCCGTTGCGCGTGATTGGATGAACTTGACCTTGAGGTGAAAGAATGCGTACCATTTTAACCGGGGGCGGCACAGGCGGCCACATCTATCCGGCCCTGGCCATCGCCAGAGGCCTCATCAACGAAGACCCGAAGGCGGAGATTTTGTTCGTGGGGACAGACAAGGGGTTGGAATCGGACGTGGTCCCCAAGGCCGGGTTTGCCCTCACCACTGTCAGCGCCCAGGGGCTGGAGCGGCGTTTATCGTGGCGGGCCGTTGCCGCCGGGGGGCGTTTCGCTGCCGGCTGCGGGCAGGCGAGGCGCATAATCAAGAAATTCCGGCCTGATGTCGTCATTGGAACCGGAGGCTACGTCTGTGCTCCGGTGGTACTGATGGCGGCTCTTTCTGGAATTCCCACGGTTATCCATGAACAAAACGCCTTCCCCGGTCTGGCCAACCGTTTTCTATCCCGGTTCGTGGACCGCGTCCTGTTGACATTTGGCGATGCCCGGCAGTTTTTTCCGGTAAAGGCCGACACAGAAGTTACCGGCCTTCCGATCCGGCCTGAGATACTGGCTGCGGACAGCATCGCCGGCCGCGATTTCTTCGGCCTTGTCCGGGACAGGTTCACCCTCCTGGTGACCGGAGGCAGCCGGGGGGCCCGAAGCATCAATAGGAGCATGGGTTCCATTTACCATGAGTTGGCGGGCAGCGCGGATATTCAGGTCCTTCATATTACCGGCGCCACCGATTTCGAGGAGACCCTGGCGGCGGTCCGAGCCAGGGGTTTAGAACTGGCTAATTGTGGGAACATTACCCTTAAACCATATGTCTATGAAATGGAACACGCCTTGGCCGCAGCCGACCTGGTGGTCTGCCGGGCCGGGGCAGCCACTCTGGCGGAACTGACCGTCCTGGGCAAACCCGCCATCCTAGTTCCCTACCCCCTGGCTTCCGAGAACCACCAGGAGTACAATGCCCGGTCGCTGGTAAGACGGCAGGCTGCCGAGATGATTCTGGACCGGGACATCAGTGGAGACAGGTTGTGGGCGGCCATTCGGTCTCTGGTTGAAGACCGGGAACGGCTGCGGGTGATGGGGGAACAAAGCCGGACTTGCGGAAAGCCGCAAGCCTTGCAGCGAATTGTCTGCGTGGTCAGAGAGCTTGCCAGTCAGCGCCGGTAACCGGTCGGCCGCCGGAAGGAACTGGCCCGTCCGTTGGCCGGGAGTGGGACAGGCTAACCTGTCACAACTCATTCTTGATATGCATAAGATATTTTGTCTAACAGACGTCAAAAACAGCACTGGTTTGACTTTTTTATTTTGCCATTGTGTGGGTTATTGGGTTGGAGAAAAGTCAACGGTCAGCGGTAAGGAGTGACTGCCCGTGGGGCGGAACGGCAAAGAATGGCTTCACTTTATCGGAATCGGTGGGACCGGAATGAGCGGGATTGCCAAGGTCCTGCTGGAAAAGGGTTATCCTGTTAGCGGCTCGGATCTGGTCGGGTCCAGCACCACGCGCCGGCTGGAACAATTGGGCGCGGTTATCTTTGAAGGGCATCATCCTTCTCATATTCCGGAGGAGGTTGATGTTGTGGTCGTGTCTTCCGCAGTCCCCCGGGACAACAGCGAGGTTGTCGCCGCCAGGGCCCGCAACATTCCGGTGATCCAAAGGGCGGAAATGCTGAGCCGCCTGATGCAATACCAGAAAGGGATTGCGGTTGCCGGTTCCCACGGCAAGACAACTACCACTTCCATGATTTCGCTGGTTTTGCAGCATAACCGCCTGGACCCCACCATAGTGGTCGGGGGCGAAATTAATGATATCGGGGGAAATGCCAAACTGGGCCGTGGGGAGTACTTGGTGGCGGAAGCGGACGAAAGTGATGGTTCGTTCCTTAGACTTGAGCCGGCGATTGTGGTGGTGACCAACATTGAAGATGACCACCTGGACTATTACGAAAACCTGGAAAACATAATTGCGGCTTTCCGGCAGTTTGTGAATAAGGTTCCCCCAGGTGGGACGGCGATCATGTGCACGGATGACCCCAATGTACGCCGGATTATGGACAGCTGTTCCGGCCGGGTGATCACCTACGGTTCGGTAGAGCCTGCCAACTACACAACCGGCGATATCCAGGCAGAGGGCAGGGGCACCAAGGCAACTGTGTTTTATCAGGGGAGTCCCCTGGGGCAGTTGACTCTGCAGGTGCCAGGAAAGCACAATGTCCTCAACGCCCTGGCTGCAGTCGCCGTTGCCCGGGAAGTAGGGCTTGATTTTAATGAAACTGCCGAGTCACTGAAATCCTTCCGGGGGGTAAACAGGCGGTTTCAGTTAACGGGGGCGGCAAAAGGAGTAGAAGTTATCGACGATTACGCCCACCACCCCACTGAACTGAAAGCGACGCTGGCGGCTGCCAGACAGTCGAGGCCGGGGCAAAGAATAATCGCCGTTTTCCAGCCTCACCGGTTCTCCCGCACCAAGTTCCTGTGGCCGGAATTCGGGAAGGCCTTTCGGGATGCTGATTTGGTTGTTGTAGGGGATATTTACCCCGCCGGGGAAAAGCCGATTCCGGGGGTATCGGCCGAACTGATCGTGGACGCCATTCGGGCGCAGGGGCAGGAGGTCTGGCATTTGCCTTCGCGGGAGGAAATCGTGGAAAGGTTGACGACCGAGGCAAAGGCCGGCGATCTGGTTCTGACCCTTGGGGCCGGTAACATTTGGATCGCGGGAGCGGAGTTGGTTCGCAGGCTTCAGGAGAGTTAAGATAGGGTGAGGGCTCAACATGGATCTAGGCAGCCTGGCTCGGGAGTTAAAAGTGGAGATTTCGGGGGATGTGCTGGTACGGGAACCACTGGCCAATTACACCACATGGCGGATCGGCGGCCCGGCCGATCTTCTGGTGATGCCGGCGGCCATTGACGATGTCCGGACGGTTGTCCGGTTTTCCCGGGAACAAAACCTGCCGCTGACGGTTCTTGGCAACGGATCAAACGTACTTGTCCTTGATAAGGGGATTAGGGGAATTGTACTCCGGATGGCCTCAGGCCTCCGGCAGGTGATTTTTGCGGAAAACAGAGTAGTGGCCGAGGCGGGGGTGCTGCTGCCTCCTCTGGCCAGGATGGCCGCCCAAAGGGGTCTGTCGGGTCTGGAGTTTGCGGCCGGGATTCCTGGTTCTCTCGGAGGAGCCATCTGCTCGAACGCCGGGGCCCATGGCCAGTCGGTCAGCAGCTTGGTGGAGTCGGTCACCGTCATGGATGCCCTTGGTAACGAAGCTGTGCTTTCACCTGAGGAGGCGGGCTTCAGCTACCGGGAGAGTTTGGTGCCGGAGCGGGGACTGATAGTCCTTCAGGCAGCCCTTGCGCTTCAACCCGGGGCGAAGGAGGACATAGCGGCCCGAGTACGGCAGAACCTGGTTAAAAGGCGTGAGGGGCAGCCCCTGAACTTTCCCAGCGCCGGGAGTGTGTTTAAGAATCCGCCGGGGGACTGGGCGGGGCGGTTGATAGACGCCGCCGGTGCTAAAGGATGGCGGGTGGGAGATGCACAGGTTTCAGAGAAACACGCCAATTTCATAATCAACCTCGGAGAGGCGAGAGCCGAAGAAGTGCTGCTGCTTATCAGCAAGGTAAGGCGGCAGGTGGCAGAGAGGTTTGGGATGCAGCTGGAACTGGAAATCCTGCCGTTGGGGGAGGGGCCATAGACTGGAGGTGACCGAGTGCAGAAATTTGTGGTTCGGGGGGGAACGTGTCTTCGGGGAGAGGTTAGAGTCAGCGGGGCCAAAAATGCTGCTCTCCCGATTATGGCTTCTTGCCTTCTCTCGTCTGGGCAATGCGTGGTAAAAGATATCCCTAATCTGTCCGATATTTCCGTGATGTTGGAGGTCCTCAACCTTCTGGGGGCGAACGTAACTGTGTTCGGAACCAGGGTAGAGGTCGACGCCCGCTCGCTAAATTCGGTGGACGTTCCGCGAAGGCTTACGGAAAGGATGAGAGCTTCCAACCTGGTCATGGGGCCGCTGTTGGGCCGATTCGGGCAGGTGAGAATATCTGCTCCCGGTGGGTGCGCCATCGGAGACCGGCCCATGGACCTGCATGAAAAGGGATTCAAGGCCCTGGGAGCCAAAGTGTTGACTGAGAAGGGGATCACCGCAGCCGAGGCCCTACACCTGACAGGAGCCGAAATCCACCTGGACTCCCCCAGTGTGGGAGCGACAGAGAATATCATGATGGCGGCCACATTGGCCCGGGGCACAACCATTATCCGCAATGCAGCCAAGGAACCGGAAATAGTCGATCTGCAGAACTTTCTCAATGGAATGGGTGCCAGGGTCAGAGGGGCCGGCACGGATACGATCCGGGTGGACGGAGTGGCTCGCCTCGGATCGGTGGAGCACAGTATCATACCGGATCGCGTAGAGTGCGGTACCCACATGGTGGCGGCAGCCATCACCGGTGGGGATGTGTTCATCCGCAATGTGATTCCGGAGCACCTGGAGGCATTGACCGCCAAACTGTGTCAGGCCGGAGCCGAAATCAAACGGTATAACGACGGGTTGGCTGTGCGCATGGTTGGACCTCCCCGTCCGGTGGAAATTGTGACCTTACCCTACCCCGGGTTCCCCACTGATATGCAGCCACAGGTTATGGCCCTGATGTGTCTGGCCCGCGGCAGCAGCAGAATTACCGAAACCATCTTCAGCAAGCGCTACCAGCATGTGGATGAATTGGTGCGGATGGGCGCCTGGATCAGGGTTGACAATCGGACGGCCCTGATCGAAGGAGTACCCCGGCTAAGCGGAGCGACGGTACAGGCCACGGATCTCAGAGCCGGCGCGTGCCTGCTGCTGGCGGGTTTTGCCGCCGAAGGGGTGACAACCGTCGAACAAGTGGAGCATCTTGACCGCGGATACGAACATCTGGAACAGAAGTACAACTGTCTGGGGGCAAACATCGAACGGGCAAATGATGGCAACAGTGGCAGCTAATGGCGCTGCTTTTTTTAGTTCCGAATTAGACAAGCAGTACCTGTACTTATATAATTTAGATGATCGGAGGTGGGAATCGTGGCTACCCGGGCAAGGGCGAGAGTAACCCGCAGGAGGTTTAAGCATGCCCGCTTCCTGCTGTCCGTCTTCCTGGTCCTCGCACTTCTGATGGCTGCCTACCTGTTCCTGAATTCGGCGGTTTTCGCCGTCCGGGAGATAAAGGTGACGGGCAACCGAGTGCTGCAGGTGTCCGAGATTGTTCGGGTGTCGGGTCTGGCTGTGAGGACCAATATCTTTAAAGTAGACACAGCCGGTGCGGCCGATTTGCTTGGAGTAATTCCCATGGTGGAGCGGGTGCAGGTTTGGCGCCGGTATCCGGCCACAATCGAAATCCACATCCAGGAACGAACCCCTTTGGCAATCGTTGCCTGGAATGGCAGCTTTGTCGTGGTTGACCGGTGGGGCGTTTACCTGAGGAAACTGGACAATATCCTTGGCGTTTCTGAACCGATTATCACCGGGGTCAGTCTGGGAAGATCAAAAGGCCCCGGGCAGAAGATTGAATCCGGGGGGTTGAGATCGGCCACTGCTTTAATTCGGAAAATGGACCCGACTGTATTGGCCCAGATTTCGGAGATTAACGCCACAAACCCGGACGACCTTATTCTTTATACCTTGACAGGAACAGAAATACGGTTCGGCGGGGTTGAAGAAGTAGAACAGAAACAGGCTTTTTTGAAGAGCTTTCTTGCCGATAAGCGGTGGCGGAAACCGGTTCCCCGCATTGCCTATGTCGATCTCAGCTTTAACGGGCCTCCGGTGATCAAATACCTTGATAAATGAGGTGAACAGGGTGCGGTCAAAAAAGGGTTACCTGTCTATTGTTGTGGTTAGTATTGTCCTTGGGGTGATGCTGGCCGTCCAGTTTAGGGTCACCCAGAACAACCTGGAAGCACTTCCGATCCAGCGGGCCCAGGACCTGACCATGGAGCTAAAGTCGGTGCAGAGGGAACGTGACAACCTCAAGAGTGAGGTGACCGATCTGCAGCAGAAATTGGACAAAGCCGCCCGATCCGGAACTGTCAGTTACAGCGACATGCAGAGCGAGCTTTTGAAAACCCGGGAAGTGGCCGGGTTGGAGGCCGTTCGGGGCCCGGGCCTCGTCGTTACCATGAACGACAGCAAGCGGGCTTTGAAACCGGGTGAGGACCCGAATATCTACCTTATCCACGACGAGGATGTTTTAAAGATAGTCAACGAATTGAAGGCATCGGCAGCAGAGGCCATTTCTGTTAACGGGCAGCGCATTGTGGCCATGAGCGAGATCCGCTGCGCCGGTCCCAACATTCTGATCAACGAAAAGAAGGTGGCGCCGCCCTTCCAAATCCTGGCCATTGGGGATTCCGACATGATGGAGAGTTCCCTGAGACTGAAAGGGGGAATCGTAGAGACGCTCGAGTACTGGGGTATAGACATCAAGGTAGAGAAGTCCCAGAACCTGGCGATTCCCGCCTATAAAGAGGGTATCAAGTTCGATTATGCTGTTCCCGTCAAGGGTGGTGACTGAGGTGTGGTTGTTAGCTTTAGTTGGCCTGGCTATCGGGGTGGTTTTGGGCCTGTTGTCCCCCGTGGCGCTTCCGGCAGCTTATGCCAAATATATGTCTGTAGCAGTCCTGGCGGCCCTGGATTCCGTCTTTGGCGGGATCAGGGCCGGGATGGAGGACCATTTCGACAACACCGTTTTTATCAGTGGGTTCTTCAGTAACGCCTTGCTGGCCGCTGTCCTGGCCTACATCGGAGACAGGCTCGGGGTAGAGCTTTATCTGGCTGCAATATTTGCTTTCGGGGTGCGGCTGTTTACTAATTTGGCCATTATTCGACGCCATCTCCTTTCCAAATAAGGGTTGCTCTAAAAATTCCTGGTTAAAAAAAAGGGAAAATCTTATTTTTGTTGAATTTTTATCCCGAGTAGGATGGTCTGGGGGTGCCAAATATTGGCCAGACGGAACGTCATTGTCGGCGTTGATGTCGGTACCAGCAAGGTCGCAGTAGTAGTGGGGCAAATAGACACAGAAGGCCATCTTGGTATCATCGGGCTGGGTGAGAGCCCTGCACAGGGGTTGCGAAAAGGGGTTATCGTAGACATCGAAGGGACGGCACGGTCCATAGAACAGGCCGTAGAATGGGCTGAGCAGATGAGCGGGGCTGAGATAAACTCTGCCTATGTCACCATCTCCGGGCCAAACCTTGGTTCCCAGGTGAACCGGGGGGTTGTGGCTGTCTCCAGTCACGACAAGGAGATTTCCAGCGAGGATGTACAGAGGGTACTTCAGGCTGTCCGTGTGGTCATGCTGCCGTCAGACCGGCGCATAGTCCACGTTTTACCCCGTCAGTTCATTGTGGATGGGTATGATGGTATCGTTGATCCAATCGGGATGGCGGGCAGCCGCCTGGAAGTGGAAGCGGTCATTGTAACCGCTGCCGGAACCTCGCTGCAAAACCTGTTCAAGAGTGTGGAACGGGCGGGGTTGGCCATCGAGGAAACTGTTCTAGGGCCGTTTGCTTCCGGTGAGGCCGTCCTGCAGGCCGCCGAAAGGGACCTGGGGGCAGTGGTGGCCGACATCGGAGCCGGAACCACTGATATCGCTATCTACGAGCAGGGGAGTCTATGGTTCAGTTCCAGCATTCCGGTGGGGGGCGACTACATTACCAGCGACCTGGCGGTGGGGCTGCGTACTACCATCTCCCAGGCGGAAAAGGTGAAGCAGGAGAGTGGGTGCGTGCTTTCGGCCCTGGCGTCGGACAGCGATGTGGTGTCAATTACTGCCGTCGGCGAAAAAGGGAACCGGCTTGTGTCCCGCAAGACCCTTGGTGATATCATCCAACCCCGCGCCGAGGAGATTCTATGCCTCATCAAGCGGGAGATCAAGCGCTCCGGCTACCGGGGAATGCTTCCCGGTGGTTGTGTGCTTACAGGGGGTACGGCCTCCCTGGACGGGCTCACAGAACTGGCGCGCGAGGTTCTGGAGATGCCGGTCCGGGTGGGGGTGCCGGAAAACGTGGGCGGCTTGGCCGACGTTGTCTCCAGCCCCCGGTTTGCAGCCTGTATCGGGCTTCTTATGTATGGTACCCGGAACCGGCACGAGTTTGGGGACATGGACGAACATTTTCACCTGGGCGGCATGTTTTCCCGACTTCGGGCCTGGTTTCAGGACCTGTTTTCTTGACGAGTATCCACCTTGAGGAGAAAAGGGGGTTCGTAAACTACAGATGCTGGAATTTGATCTGGAAGTCGACCAACTGGCCGACATCAAGGTTATCGGCGTTGGCGGCGGTGGCAACAATGCGGTTAACCGTATGATTAACGCCGGCCTCAAAGGAGTCGAGTTCATCTCCGTCAACACTGACGCTCAGGCTTTGAATCTGTCCTTTTCGGAGAACAAGATTCAGATTGGGAACAAACTGACCCGGGGGCTTGGTGCCGGAGCTAATCCCGAGGTTGGGCAGAAGGCGGCCGAGGAAAGCCGGGATGAACTGATGCAGTCCCTCAAAGGAGCGGACATGGTTTTTGTTACCGCCGGCATGGGCGGAGGGACTGGTACCGGTGGCGCCCCGATAGTGGCCCAAGTGGCCAAGGAAGTGGGAGCCCTGACAGTGGGCGTGGTAACGCGGCCGTTTTCATTCGAGGGGAAGAAACGGGCCGGTCAGGCTGAGCGCGGCATTCAGGAACTAAAAAACAAGGTTGATACCCTGATTACGATCCCCAATGATCGCCTTCTCCAAGTGGTGGACAAACATACATCCATTAATGAGGCTTTCCGTATTGCCGACGATGTCCTGCGTCAAGGCGTTCAGGGCATCTCCGACTTGATTGCCGTTCCGGGGTTGATCAACCTCGATTTTGCTGACGTGAAGACGATTATGACTGAAACCGGCTCCGCCCTGATGGGCATCGGCAGTGCGGCTGGGGAGAACCGGGCGGCGGAAGCGGCTCGAAAAGCCATCTCCAGCCCGCTTTTGGAAACCTCCATTGAAGGAGCCAAGGGAGTTCTTCTAAATATTACCGGGGGCTCCGACCTTGGTTTGTTCGAAGTCAACGAGGCTGCCGAAATCATTGCCGAGGCAGCCGATCCGGAAGCAAACATTATTTTTGGGGCCGTTATCGACGAGGCTCTGGGGGACGAGGTTCGGGTGACGGTAATCGCCACCGGATTTGATCAAAAACCGGGCCGGGGCCGGGACTTGGGGCCCGAACTGGACATTAGGCCCTTTGCCTCCGATGACCTGGATATTCCGGCGTTTTTAAGAAGAAAGTAGCAAACCGTAGACGTTAGGAGTTTCCGACAAGCCGGCTGCCAAGCCGGCTTTTTTCGTGACGCGCCGCGGTGAAAACACCCAGTTTGCCGGGGGCAAAACCCCTTGCCCCAGTGAAGGCAGGCCGGGAAAAGGATTTCGCCCGCTTGCCGTCCATACTTTCTACAGGTGGTCGGGCGAGGCGCGGAATCCCGCAGTAACGAAGCGGCACAATGATTCGCACGCCCGGCCCTCGGTGTGATGCATGTACCGCCGGGCTGGGGACCGCACCCGAATGGACGGACGCGCTACAGCGAAACCCCCTTTCCGCCTTTTAAGCAAGGGGGCAAGGGGTTGCCGGAAGCGGGTAAGGGGTTTGCCGGAAGCGCGCAATTGGATGAACTGAATCAAGGAGCGAGGGCGGCCGAGGAAGAGGGAGAAGCTTCTGAGCGAAGCGAATAGCGAGCCCCCTCGGGCGGCTGAGCTTGTTCAGGGAATACGAATCCTGTGAGCGGGGCAAACCCCTTACCCGCTAGCCGAGGGAGCCCGGAAGCGAACGATTGGATGCTGGTTAACTGGTATAGAGCAGGTACAGGGGGAAAACGGCGGTTGCAGCGGCAAGCAGGAAAAGCCCGATTGCCCCCTTGCGGTTTTCGTGCTTCCAGGCCCAGCGCCCGAAGTTGAACGTGTAGATGGCCACACCAAATACGTAAATAGTGCCCCCGGCCAGAATGAAGTATTCCATCAAAAACACCCCATTTTTTCCTATTACAACTTTTATGTCAAAGAAAAATACCCGTTACGACAATGACCGGGCACCGGACAAATTACCGCCCTGTGACTGGTTTTGGCGGCGCGAACTGAAGCCCGATCCGCCTCACCCTGAATGAAGTCTGAACTTTAACCCGCGCCTGCGGAAATTGACTAAGCCATTTATAGCGCGTCCATTCGTCCCAGGTGCGGAAGAGCCTGCGGGCGCCCCGATCCCCGAAGCCAAAGATATCAGCCTGGAACTGGCTCTGCGCTTTGGTGACTACGGCATTCGCAATCTGTGTCAACCTTTTTTCCACTGCCCGCTCCAGCTGCCTTTTGGCCGGGTTAACGGAGAAGTTGCCCCCCCCCTGGATGGCATCGATATTGCCTTCCATTGTGACCCTGACATTGATCTCGGGAATGCCCTTGTTAATTCTTACTTTGACAGAAACGGGCCTGGCCTGGCTCAGTTCAATGATGACAAAGAATCCCTTCCGTAAAGGATTGGGAACCAAGATAAAGCCCCGTCGGAATTCCCCCCGAAGGGCGGCGGCCGCTCTGGTTTCGGATCCGTTGAGAAAACCGACCAACCTGGCACCCTTGTACACGGCTGCTCCCACGAATTCCACCCGGTTGCCCCCGGCGCGGGGAATCTCACCGGCAATAAAAGGGATTGTTTCCAGTGCGATGGTGGGAGCCTTCTTCATTGCTTCCTCGATTTGTTTCTTGAAGTCGGTTTGGCCCTTGGGCTTCAGACCCGCCTTAGTGACATCAGCAAGAATGGTAATCGCTTCCTGCCCATATGACTCGGCGGCAGACAGGAACTGGTGCAGCTGGCTGAGCGGGATCAAGCCTGAAAAAAAATTGGCAGTGGTCAATTCCTCGATATATTTAGCCGGGTTTGCCTCGATAAACGGCGTGTTGGCCTCAATGAAGTCCGCGGCTCGCCCCCGGGTGGTGATCAGGAATGTGGTTCGCCTGATCTCGGGAAAGACAACCACGGCCAGGAACCGGCTGAAATTCTTCCGGGCCATGTCCTCGCCAATGACAATCAGGCGGTTATGATCGAGGTTAACCATCCTGCCCACGTTCGTGTTTATCAGGTTCAGGGCAGTCGGGATCGACGGGGCGACTACCGACAATACAAAGGTGGTGCCGCTGCTGACCGGTGAGGGTCCGACCCCGCCCCCGCCGCCGCCGCCACCCCCGGGACCGGCTCCGCCGGCCAGGCGCTTGGGCAGGGCAATCTGGACGGTCAGCAGCACCTGCTTATTGGGGGCGGTGTCGAGGCCGAGGGTGATGACGAAGGCTAGGTCTTCCGGCTCCCTCCGGTCCCAGCAGCCTGTCGTTGTTACCGTGAGCGCCAGGAGTAAGAGGACAAGAAGGCTAGCTGTTACTTTGCGCCAGGTCACTGCCTCTACCCCCTTTTTTACGTAAGACTGCCACAAGGTAAACGAGAGCCGGGAACAGGAAGGCGGGAATCCACCCGTAGGTGCGTAAGTATCGGCTGTCGATGGTGACGGCGTCCGGAAAGCTGGGGATGGTGAAGGAGATGGCGAAGACCAGGATCCCCAGGGGAAACACCAGAGGCCGGAACACCGGCAGCTTCAGCGCCCGCGCCAGCACAGCCGCTGAGGCGTACATGGTTGCCGCTAGTTTAATCAAGGCGGTGATTATCCATACGAACACAAAAATGGCGTCAATGCGCTGGACAAAGCGCCCGATAAATACCAGCCGGGCACCGGAGTACAAGGGGAAAGTAAATACAGCTGAGGCCGGGAGAGGGAAAATGATGAGATAAATAACTTCCACAAATGTCATGATACCAATCGCTGCTGCCAGGCTGGTTATTCCGACCCGACCCAGTTCTTTACCCGAGAGAAGAGGGGCGATAAGCCCGACGATGAGGATTTCCCCGAAGAGGGATGTCCGGGTGGCTCCTAACCTGGCGACTATGTCCGGACCGCTTCCCCAGAAAGGGAACAGGTTGTAGCTGGCGACCATGAACGGGATGAGTAGAACTGTAATCAACGCCAGGCTGCCGATAATGAACCCGATCAAAAGTCCTGCCGTCCTGCTGATGGCTTCAAGGCCGATATAGGTGGAATATATGATCACTACCAGGAAACCGGCGGTAATGACACTGATAGGGGTTTGCGGCAGGAAGGCGGTGATAATTGTTTCCGAAAACTGGCGCAAAAAGAGGATGAGGCTGGCCATAAAGAATATAAAGTACGCGAGGGCCGCTATGGTTCCCAGGAAAGGCCCCACCGCCTCTTCCCCCGCTTCCACGATCGTTTTGCCGGGGAACCTCCGGGACAGCGCCAGGATGAAGTACAGCCCCACAAAGGACAGGGCGCCGGCGATCAAAATGATGATCCATGCCGCGCTCTTTCCGTCCACGGCGAGCTTTTGGGGAATGGATAAAAAGATCTCCGTGATTATAGTGATGGTAATGAGGGCGAAAGCCTCTCGTCGACCCTGATGTCCCTCGGGCAGCCGGTAGCTCATTTGTCCTTACCCCCTTTTTTGTCTTTGTCCGTGCTCGGGTCCCAAGGCCGGTTAATTTTTCCCTGGCGGATATCATCAAGCGGCCTTAAAAATTGAGGCCGGCGGCGTGCTTGATAAAGAGGAATGCGGGTGATCACGTCTCCGGATGGCCGGTGGGGGGCCACCGGAGACATGTAGGGAACCCCGAAGCTCTTCAGGCTGGTTAAATGGATGATCAAAACGAATAGTGCCAGTGCTATCCCGTATAGACCCAGCACCGACGCGGCCAGGATGAACCCGAACCGGAGGACCCTGATGCTGAAGGTAAGGTTCAGGTTTGGAATGGCGAACGAACTGAGGGCCGTGAGAGCCACAACGATGACCAGGATGGGGCTGACGATGCTGGCCTGGACGGCTGCCTGCCCCAGGATTAAAGCCCCGACGATACCGATGGTGGGCCCGATGGGCCCCGGGATGCGGATCCCGGCCTCCCGGATAAGCTCGAAAGAAAACTCCATCAGGAGAACTTCTAAAATAATGGGGAACGGAACGGTCTCCCGGGAAGCAGCGATGGACAGCATCAGGTCGGTGGGGATCATCTCCTGGTGGTAGTTGGCGATGGCGATATAAAATGCCGGGGCCAGCAGCGCTAGGAAGAGTGAAACTGCCCGGATCAACCGCAAAAACGTGCCCAGCAACGGCTTTACATAGTAGTCCTCGGCAGCATGCATCATAGCAAAAAAAGTTGCGGGAAGGATGAGAGCGAATGGGCTGTTATCCACCAGAATCACTACATGCCCTTCCGCCAGGAAAGCGGCGGCCCGATCCGGCCTCTCCGTAGGCATACCGCCGGGGAAAACGCTGCCGGGAAAATCGTCAATAAAGTCTTCAAGCATTGAACTTTCCGGCAAAAAGTCAGTATTTATAGAATCAATCCGCCGTTTGACCTCATCGATCAGTTTGGGGTTGGCGATCCCGTCTATGTAGATGATGGCGGCATCAACTTTGCTGAGAGCCCCTACCTGTACTATCTCGGTAACAAGAGCGGGAGTCCGCAGCCGCCGCCTGATCAGGGTGGTATTGGTGCGGAGGGTCTCCACGAAGCCCTCCTGCGACCCGCGCAGCACCTGCTCTGTGATCGGTTTGTCCGGGCTGCGCCGGTCCCAACCCTTGCTTTCGATAACAAGGCCCTTGTTCTGCCCGTCGATAAACAGGGCGGTGTCGCCCACAAGCGTCGCCTGGACCAGCGGTTGAATTTTGTCATGTTCCTTGACCTGGTTGCCGGGAAGCAGTTTGTCCTTGACCAGGTCAAAGACATTTTTTTCTTCCGGCAGCGGACCTTCTATGTAGGACAGGAGCATCAGTGGCTCCAGAATGGCGAAATTAACCGTGTTTCGCTCTGAGATTCCTTCCAGGTACACGGTAAAAGCCCGTACCCCGGGGTTGCCAATCACGAACTCCCTGATAATGATGTCCTTGTTTTGGGGAACCCTAAGGGCTGTTTTAATCAGAGCCAGATTCACGTCAAGACTGGTGGACACCTGCTGCTGCAGGGCCTTTTCGGGGCTCATCTGCTCCGCTTGTTCCTTTTTGGCCCCCAAAAGCGGAGTGGGTTTTTTAAACAAGCTGCCTTTGCCGCCATCGTCACCGGCATCGCTGGTACCCGATAAGCCGGCCTGAGCTGCCGGGATCTCGTCATCCGGATGCCTGGGCGACCACTGATCGTCGTCAGGGCGCTCCCCCAGAGGCCTGTACCCCAGGGAAAAGGTTTCATCAATTATAGAATCGTCTACGGTCAGCAGGCGTCTAAGGAACGACCAAAATCCCATTGCTTCCATCCTCTATGTAAAAGATAATGGCGACAAAAACCTACGAAATTATTCTCTCCATAACCCAAAACGGTATTCCCAAGACGATTGTGCTGCAACCCAGGAAATTTTGACGGATGAGACCGTCTATCCTCTGACATCTTTCACACCGGTGACAAGTTATAATGAAACAATAGGAATTCGAGTGTCCGAACAAGCATATACATGGAATGATCGGTACGCCAGCCGGACAATTGAGGTGTCACTCCGTGGAGCAGCCCTACGTCTATATTGACGTGGTCTTTCTGATTAACTTTTTTATGGACTACCTGATTCTCTGGGCCACTGCCCGGCTGCTGCAAGTCCGCACCGGGAGGGGACGGCTGGCCCTGGGGGCACTAGTTGGCGCCACTTACAGCGTCTTTATTCTATTCCCTGATTACGGCTTTTTGTTTGGCCTTTCCGTCAAATTTGCATACTCCCTGGCCATCGTCGCGGCGGCTTTTTTCCCCTTGGGTTTTCGGCGGTTCCTGCAGGCGGCGGGTTATTTTTACCTGGTATCATTCACCATGGGCGGGGCTATGCTCGGTGGAGTCTACCTCCTGCGAAACACCCCGTCCGCATACCAGGCGGTCAACGGAGTGGTATCCGGCCTGGTTAATCTTCCTTATTGGTGGTTGGTAGTGGCGGCCGCGGCCGCCTATTTTCTGGGGCGCTGGGGGTCGGCGTTCATCCGGCGTAATTTCCTTAAGAGTTCCTGGAAGGTCCCGGTTGTGATCAGCTTCGGCAACAGGCAGGCCGAAACCCAAGCCCTGGTGGACACGGGCAACCGCCTGACGGACCCACTTACAAGAGTGCCCGTGATGATTGCCGAGTACCGCATACTGGAACCGGTGCTTCCTTTGGAAATGAAAATAGAGTTTGAAGCCGGTGGTGAACCCGACCTGGATAAAACACTGGAGCGCTTGGCTCGGACTAAGTGGTCGTCGCGGGTCCGCTTAATTCCTTTCAGTTCGATCGGCAAACACCACGGAATGCTCTTGGGACTCCGCCCGGACGAAGTGGTCATCAACTATGGGGACCGGATGATAAAAACAAAGGAGGTTATCGTCGGGATTTATAGCAAACAATTGTGCCCCAAGGGTTCCTATAGGGCACTTTTACCCCCGGACCTGCTCCAACCGGCGATGAATGCCTAGCCAGTCAGGGAGGGATCAGTGGTGCAAGCAAAGCTTATACAGCTGAAGTGGCAGTTGAAGCTGGTGATGATCGGCATCTTTCAGCGGCTGAACTGGTGGGAAGAAATCTATTATATCGGCAGCAGCGAGGCTCTGCCGCCACCACTGTCCAGCGACGAGGAGATTTTCCTGCTCACCCGCCTGGAAACCGGGGACAAAGCCGTCAAGAGCGTTCTCATCGAACGGAACCTGCGCCTCGTAGTCTATATCGCCCGTAAGTTTGAGAATACGGGGGTGGGGATCGAGGACCTCGTCTCCATAGGCACCATCGGGCTCATCAAAGCGGTCAACACGTTTGATCCCGGCAAGAAAATCAAACTTGCCACATACGCCTCCCGCTGCATTGAAAACGAAATCCTGATGTATCTGCGCCGCAACAACAAGATCAGGGCGGAGGTTTCATTCGACGAGCCGCTGAACATCGACTGGGATGGGAACGAGCTTCTGCTTTCGGACGTACTGGGCACGGAGAACGATATTATCTATAAGGCGATTGAGGAGGAAGTGGACAAAAAACTGCTGCAGTCGGCTCTCCTCAAGCTCTCTCCCCGGGAAAAGCGGATCATGGAACTCCGATTCGGCCTGTCGGGAGGGGAGGAAAAAACGCAAAAAGAAGTGGCGGATATGCTGGGCATATCCCAGTCATACATTTCCCGTTTGGAGAAAAGGATCATTAAGCGCCTGCGCAAAGAAATAAACCGCATGGAATAGAGATTGCGCGCGGCGGGGTTTTCGCAGCGCGGAGATGACAAGAGAAAGTGATAAGGAGACAGAGACCGGCTGGCTAATGGCCGGTTTTTATTTTTTTATTGCTCTGAACAAAAGCGGGAACGCTTTCTACCGGAATGGTTGGGCAGGGGGTTTGCCGGAAGCGAGCGATTGGATGAGATGAATCAGGGGAGCGACCGAAACGGTCACTGTCTGTTTTGGTTCATTTTAACAGGGGTCTCCGTAATTATGGGTTGCATAAAACTTTCTGGGGAAGGTAATAATTTTTAATGATAAAGACAGAGTTCCCCAAGGGAGGGTATATCTTTATGATGGTGAACAAAGTGGAGATCTGCGGCGTTAACACCGCCAAACTCCCAGTCTTGACGAACGCCCAGATGAGGGAACTCTTCGAGTCGATGCATACCGGGGAGCGATCATCCCGGGACCGGCTTATCAATGGCAACCTTCGCCTGGTCCTGAGCGTAATCCAGCGGTTCACCAACCGGGGGGAGTATGTCGATGACCTGTTCCAGGTGGGTTGTATTGGGCTGATGAAGGCCATTGACAACTTCGATTTGAGCCAGAACGTCAAATTCTCTACTTACGCCGTCCCCATGATTATTGGGGAGATCCGCAGGTACTTGAGGGATAACAACCCGATTCGGGTCAGCCGGTCCCTACGCGATGTGGCGTATAAGGCCCTTCAGGTCCGCGACAGTTTGGTTGGCAGACACTCCCGCGAACCCTCGATCACGGAAATTGCCGATGAGCTGAAGATGCCCCGTGAGGAAATTGTGTTTGCCCTGGACGCCATTCAGGAGCCCATTTCGTTATTCGAGCCCATTTACCACGACGGCGGGGACCCCATCTTTGTTATGGACCAGATCGGGGATGAGAAAAACCTTGACGCCAACTGGCTGGAAGGGATAGCCGTCCGGGAAGCCCTCCGAAAGCTGAGTGACCGGGAAAAATTGATTCTGACCCTGCGGTTTTTTGAAGGGAAGACCCAGATGGAAGTGGCTGAAGAAATCGGGATTTCCCAGGCCCAGGTTTCCCGGTTGGAAAAGGCGGCCTTGAACCATATGCGCAAATATGTTTAGGAGGTGAAACCAATGGTGCGTTACAAACTGTTAATCTGCTTGATTGCTCTCAGTCTCTTGTTCCTCACCGGTTTCGCCATCGGCAATTACATCGACAGAAATGCGGACAAGGCATACACCCCGGGAAACCTGATCCGGTTTCATGTGGTCGCCAACAGTGACTCGGCCGCAGATCAAAACTTAAAACTGAAGGTCCGGGATGTGGTATTGTCAGCGCTGAAACCGGAGCTGGAACGGGCCCGGACCCCGGTAGAAGCACAGCGGACAGTCGAGAGACAGCTGGGAAAATTGGAGCAGGTTGCCAGGGCTGAAGTCGCCCGGGAAGGTTTTAGATACGATGTGTCGGCACGGTTTGGGCGTTATATTTTTCCGGCCAAAACTTACGGAACTGTGACCCTGCCAGGAGGGGCTTACCCGGCCTTAAAGGTGGTTATCGGCACCGGGGCGGGGCATAACTGGTGGTGTGTCCTTTTCCCACCCCTTTGTTTCGTAAATATCTCCAACAGCGTCGTGGCCGAACCGGAAAATGACAGCCATGAGGCAGCAGCGCCGGTATTGGCACCCGAAGGGGGCGACTCCACGAAGACAAAGGTTAGAGTCAAGATGATTGAGATGCTTCATTCGTCCAGGACCAAGATGATCAGGGTGTTGGCCCCAGCCGGAACCGCCGGCCGGTAAGATTAACGCTTCTTAGATCAGGTTGCTATTAGAAACAGGCAAGCCGCCATGCAACATCCGATGGCGGCTTATTTTTTGACCAGACTTGCTGGTCCCTTTTTGACAGTAAGGGATCAACTATTTGTTGGTTATCAAATTTCTGGCGGCCTCAGTCATGGCTTTCGGGGAAAAGGTTTTGGAGGGAAAACCTTGCAGTTGTCGAATAGCCTATGTGTGGGCCGCCGCATGTTTATTACCTGTTCTAGTTGGGCCTCTACCGGTCTCGGATAATGCGAATCCACTCTTTCCGCTACATCCAACAATCTTGCTATTTGTTGAGGTGCTTGTATGAAAACAATTGCTGTTGCCTGCCGCACGATAGCAGATGAAATCCTCCTTGCAGCTGATCAAGTTAAATCGGTATACCCTATTATATGGGTGGACTCCAGGCTGCATAATTTCCCGGATAAACTGAAGGAGCGAATTCAGACTGAAATAGACAAAATTGATAACGTAGAAAATATTCTCCTGCTTTTCGGTTACTGTGGAAACTCAATTTTGGGTCTTGTATCCCGGAAAGCGAGGCTAATCTTCCCGAGGGTAGATGATTGTATCGCGCTCCTTCTTGGAGGAAACGAAAGAAAAAACCAGATTTCCAGGAAATCTGCAGCTTACTTCCTCACGCCAGGCTGGCTGCGTTATGAAAATAATATATGGAGCGAGTTCTGCCATTCGGTGCAAAAGTACGGTTACGAGCGGGCGAGAGGGATAATGAGAGTTTTGTTACATAATTACAGGAAGTTGAACATTATTGATACGAGTGTTTATGACCTGGAGAAGTTTCTTGAGGAGACAGAAAAAATTGCCTCGGAGCTTGGGCTGGAACAGGGAGTCGTTAAGGGCTCTCTGGACATCCTGCATAAGGCATTAACCGGAGAATGGGATGAAGGATTTGCTGTTGTCGAACCCGGGCGAGCAGTGGAATTAACACACGTTGGGATCATTCCTAACAGTCTCATGGACTATCGCGATAATGCGAATGATCCATTAAGTGGGGGGTAATGACCAGATACTGACAGGGAGGGATTGAAGTAAGTATATTTATGTTGTATTATAATTTTGTATATACAACTGGCAAATGGGTGTTATTAGATGCAAAATGAAGCGATAGTTGATAAGAGTTCAATCATCCCAATCTACTATCAAATATTTAAATACTTCGAAAAACAGATCCGCAACGGTAGCCTCAAACCGGGGGATGCCCTTCCTACCGAGATGGATATTGCCGCCCGTTGTGAAATCAGCCGTATGACTGCTCGCCGGGCCATTTCTGAACTTGTTGCGGCGGATTTAGTTTACGCGCAAAAAGGAAAGGGGACCTTTGTAGCTAGACCCAAACTGGATAACGTTGTTTTCGATTTGAACAATTTCTACAATGAAATCAAACAAAAAGGAATGATGCCTCACACGAAACTCCTTGAAGCAAAAATAATCAAGGCAGATGAAAAGCTGGCAAAAAAATTAGGGATGGAAGTAAACATCAGGTGCGTATTTTATCGCATTGTCATCACCGCAGATGGTGAACCACTTGCATACGAGACCAAGTACACGGTTTATACTAAACGAGCACCAATCCTTGAATCGGAGTTGAAAGATCCTTCACTGTCAAATCTGGCAGCCGCTCATAGTGACACCCTGCCAACGAGCTCCAAGAAGGTGCTTATGGTATCAAAAACCAACGAAGAGGAATCCAAAGCACTTGGCGTCAGCATTAATACCCCTATTTTTCTTATGATACAAACCGTCTATGATGAAGCTCAGAAACCTATTGCATGGGGAAAATCTATTTACCGCGGTGACCGGTACAAGTTAATCAGTTACGATGGTTGGAAAGTAGAGGATTAAAACTTCTAAGGGGGTATTAGTTTCTATGAAAGATGGGTTAGTTAATGCAATGGCCAACCTTGAAGAAGAAACGACGCTTGCGATTGTGACAAGTATGCTCCAAGAAGGGGTTACTGCTTATGAAATAGTCGACCTGTGCAGAAAAGGAGTAGAAATCGTAGGAAAAAGATACAGTGAGGGTAATTACTATCTTTCTGACCTGGTCATGTCAGAGGAGATATTCAAGGAAGTCATGGAAATAATTGAACCCTATTTTCCCAAAGACGTAACCGAAACCAATGATGTCAAGATCATTATGGGTACTATTGAGGGGGACATCCACGACCTGGGGAAAAATACTGTCATTTATCTTTTGCGTTCCTCTGGATATCGTGTCTATGATCTCGGTGTGGATGTAGCACCTGAACAATTTATCAATAGTATCAAAGAAACAGGTGCTTCTATTCTAGGTGTCTGTGTACTGCTTACCTTTTGCATTGGGCCTGTGAAAAAGCTCGTTGACCTGCTGATTGAAGCAGGACTCAGGGAGAAAGTTACCGTGGTGTTGGGAGGGTATCCTGTAAACGCTCAGGTGAAAGAGTATACTGGGGTCGATTATTACGCAAACGATGCTGTTAAGGCTCTGGAGATTTTCAGGCAAATTTCCCAAAAAGGTTCCTGCCTGTAAGTTAAGAAGTTTCCAGTTCGAAAAGTTAGAAGTATTCTAGTTGCCTCCTGCTGTATAAGCTTGGGGCGTTTTTTTTGTAGTGTAAATGTAAGTCCTTATGCGAGAATAGACAGTTGTTTTCCTGGGACTCAAAATCGAAAGTATTAAAAAAATACAAAAAAAAGAAAAAAGCAAGTATGTCTAGATAATGAGAGATTTCTTGTTGGAAATTGACTAGAAACGGGACAATTGAGATTTGTATAGACATATAATCAAAGTTATGATGTAAGTAGTTAAGTTGTATATACATAAATACAAAGGGGGTGCGTTTAGATAGGCCGTCAAAATTAACAAAAGCATCAAGGGGGGTGATAGAGGAGGAGTGAAAAAAACCTAAAAGACGGGAAGTAAAACAGTACTATTCATAAGGAGGGCTAAGAGGATATGAAATTTGACAAACGATTGGTAGTAACGGCGCTTGCCTTTCTCATCTACATGTTAACCAATTTCCATAGACCTGCGGTTGCTGTTATGGGACAACAATTGATGAAGGATTTTGGGCTGACCCCGGTTGACTTTGGTTTTATCGGGCTTGTGTTTATGTGGACCTATGCCATTATGCAGTTCCCCGTAGGTACCTTAAATGATACCTGGGGACCGCGAAAAGTTCTCCTTATTTGTCTGACCATATGTTCTGCCGGAGCTACTTTATTTGGTTTTTCTCAATCTTACATAATATTAGTTATTAGCCGGATCCTGGTTGCGGTAGGTATTGCCGGTTTTTCAGCTTCAGGGGCGAAATTGCTGGCCGAGTGGTATGACAAGAAGCAGTTTGGCAAGTTGTGGGGCTCTTTCATGGCCTGGGGCATGCTGGGAAGCGTCCTGGCGACCCGGCCGCTTATTATGATGATGAATTCTGTAGGTTGGAGACTGGCGTTTGGTATAATCGGTCTGATATCTCTGGTTATGCTGGTCCTGGCCTACTTTATTATTTCCAGCCCCAAGCAAGGAACCGAAGAAATCAAAAAGGAAGCCAGCGTGGCAGCTGCTCCAGCCAAAAATTCAGCCGCGGAAAACTTCAAGGCGGCTGTATCCCTGCCCGAAACATGGCTGGTGGTCCTATTCTTTATCGGCATTAACAGTTCCGGGCAGGTGCTCTCCGCCTTATGGGGCGGAGTCTTTTTGCAGACCGTTTACGGGTTCAGCAAAGATATTATTGGTAATGTCCTGATGGTATTAGCGATCTGCTTGATTTTGGGTAGTTTCTTCAGCGGTTTTGTAAAACCAAAAATTGCAATGATCACCGGCAGTTTCGTTTTTACCTTCGTTTGGCTGATCATGCTAATGTTCATGCGGTCACTCAGCCTCCCTTTGCTTTATGCTGCCTTTGGTTTCATCGGTTTTATGATGATGTGGTCTGTTGTGGCGGGTTTTGTCTTCCTGCGCAGTATCATCCCTGCAAGATTGTATGGTACGGTATACGGGGTTGCCAACGGTGCTGCCTGGATTTTGGGAGCGGGCACTTTCCAGCAGGTATGGGGCTTTATTTTGAACGGAACCAGTGACAAAGTACACGGCTTCCAGGTAGCTATGGAAGTTCAGATTGTTGTGCTGGCCTTAAGCTGTATCGCGGCAGTGGTCCTGGCTAAAAGAAGCAAAAAATTAGCCCAGGAGGCATAATTAAGTTTTTCAACGAAGGAGGAAAAAAGATGTCGCACAATTTGGTGGATTTGATTGCTAACCTTAAGGAAAAGGAGGCCCTGGAAACAGCCAGAGAGATGCTGGATACTGGGGCCGACCCAATTACGATCTTGAACTGCTGTAATCAGGCGATGGAAATTGTCGGCAAGAATTTTGAGACTGGCAAGTATTTCATTCCGGATCTTCTGATGAGCGGTGAGATTCTGGAACAAATTTCGGTAATGGTTAAGTCTAAACTGACAAAAGATGTTGAAACTAGCTATATCGGGAAAGCGGTCATCGGTACGGTAGAAGGAGATGTACACGATATAGGGAAAAATATTGTAACCTTTTTGATGGATGCGAACGGCTTTCAAGTCTTTGATCTTGGCGTAGATGTACCACCCCAGAAATTTGTTGAAACAATTCAAGAAGTAAAACCGGATGTGGTGGGCATGAGCGCTCTGTTGACCCTGGCGTATGATTCCATGAAGAGAACTGTTGATGCAATCAAGGAGGCCGGGCTGAGAGATCAAGTCAAGATCGTTATTGGCGGCTGCGTGGCGGATGAAAAAATCGCCGCTTTTGTAGGGGCGGATGCTTACGCCAAAGATGCCATGGAGGGCGTTCTGTTTGCCAAAAAGTGGGTAAATGCCTAATTGATTTCTTTACAATTACAAAGGAGGTAGCATGATGGCCAAGAGTCCTGAGGAGTTATATCAAGAAAGGCTCAAGAGGGTTGAAGACGCCATTGCTCTCAGAGTCCCGGACAGGGTTCCCGTTTTTCTGCAGTGGGGCTTTTTCCCCGCCCGGTACACGGGGATAACCTATGAGGAGTACATGTATGACCCTGAAAAGGCGACAAATGCCGCCATCAAGGTGCATGAAGACTTTGAGCCGGATATGGCTGAAAGTCCCTTCAGTACCCGTGTTATTGGTCCAACTCTCGACGCTCTTGACTTCAAACAGCTGCGGTGGCCCGGTCGGGGTTTGAAGCCCGAATTGTCGTACCAGTTCGTTGAGGGCGAATACATGCCAGCAGAAGAATATGATCATTTCATCGAAGACTCCACTGACTGGGTAGTCAGAAAATACTGGCCGCGTGTCTGCGGGGCATTGGAACCGCTGGGGAAAATTACTCCCATGAAATACATTATTAGCTACTATTTTGGCATACCTTTCGGTTTTGCGCCTTTCGGTACCGAGGAAGTCCAGCAGGCCCTGGATGCGCTGAAAAAGGCCGGGGAAGCCTCATTGAGAGCCGCAACTCATGCAAGAGCATTTGGCCAGGAAATGGCGAAAAGAGGTTTCCCGATGCAGGCCGGAGGCTGTACCCAGGCGCCTTTTGATACTCTGGGAGATTTCTTCAGGGGTACCCGGGGGATCATGATGGACATGTACCGCTGCCCCGATAAACTGCTCAAGGCTCTCGACAAACTGACGCCGTGGATGATTCAGATGGGAGTCGCCGATGGCAAGAAAACTGGTAATCCGAGAATCTTTATTCCTCTCCACAAGGGTTCTGACAGCTTTATGTCTGAAGAGCAGTTCAAGACTTTTTACTGGCCTAGCTTGAGACAATTAATGCTCGGTTTAATTGAAGAAGGAATGAACCCGGCACTTTATGTAGAGTCGAACCACACCTCGCGGCTTGAGATCATGAGGGATGTGCCGCCGGGTAAAGTTATCTATCATATGGAAAACACAGATATGTTCAAGGCCAAGGAGATCCTCGGCGACCGGGTGTGCCTGCGAGGCAATGTCCCGGTAACTTTGTTGTGCGTAGGCACTCCTGATGAAGTCAAGGCTTATTGCAAGAAATTGATTGATGTGGCCGGCAAAGGCGGTGGTTTCATCATGGATTCTTCAGTAAATGTGGAGGACGCCAAAATCGAAAACATTAGAGCCATGGTCGAGTTCACAAAAGAGTACGGCGTGTATCGTTAGGGATTTGAACGCTTACGCTCCCGGCAGGGATTTAGATTCATCCGAGTTTTGCCCGGGTTGACTTTCTCGGTGGATATGAGAATGAAACACTGGTAACTGCACTGCCCGGCACTCTGCTTAGCAACCATTGTCACATGCTGCTTTATCACAAAAACTGCCAGCATATAAATAAATTTGTTGCTTTGGCCAGAACTCAAGAAAGTTGAGTGCTAAATTGAGTGCCGGGCCTGTGGGAACAAGAGTGCAGTACCAGTGTCACCCGGCCCGTAATTTGTAACCCAACAGCATAGATCCCAAAAGCCTATAGCTGATTAAGATTAGGAAATATCGCAGTGCATATTAAACCGTGGCTATTAGGAGGTATTTCATTGTTAATTATCGGGGAGAAACTGAACAGTTCAATTCCTCAAGTGCGTGAGGCCATTGACAATAAAGACAAAGTATTTGTCCGGGATCTGGCTCGGAAACAGGTGGAAGCAGGGGCAGACTTGCTCGATGTCAACACTGCCATGGGAGACGAAGTTGAAGACATGCAGTGGATTGTGGAGACTGTGCAGGAAGTGGTTGATGTGCCTTTGTGTATCGACAGTACAAATCCGGCTGCAATCAAAAGAGCCTTACAGGTACACAAAGGCCGAGCAATGGTTAATTCAATCACCCTGGAAAAAAAACGTATCGATGGTATTTTACCGCTAGTGCTGGAATACAATTGTCCTGTTGTTGCTTTGACCTCTGATGATCGAGGCATACCCCAAACAGTTGACGAAAGGTTACAGATCGCAGAACGATTAATAGACGTACTTGTCAAAAATAACTATAACTTGGACGATGTCTATATCGACCCCCTGGTACTCCCCCTTGCTGTAAACAGCAGCAACGCGGCCCTCTTTTTTAAAAGCCTAGCGGAGATCAAGAGGACGTTTGACGTCAAGACCATTTCCGGTCTCAGCAATGTCTCCCATTCCCTCCCTAAGAGGCGGCTTATAAACAGATACTTTTTGACAACTTGCATGAGTTGTGGGATGGCTGCCGCCATTCTGGACCCGCTTGATAAAAAAATTATGACTGCGGTGATTACGGCGGACCTGTTACTGGACAATGATCGATTGGCCCGAAGATATTTGCAGGCATACCGGGCAGAGGCTTTGGAGGACTAAACCGATTGATATTATTTGCGTGATAAATGAAGTTCCCCAGGAAAATTATTACGAGGGACAACCCATAAATACATTGAAGATATTACGAAGAAGAACAAGTAACAAGGACTAATGAAAAACGGGGCCAAGAGGCGTACCATACTCCCTCGTTGACAGCTAGAAAGGTTACCGGATTGTGATTTCCGGTAACCTCTGCTTTTTCCCGGCGAGAAAACCATTCCTGAGACCAGTTTCCGGCTACACTCTTCCCAAAAACTTGTCCCTTTTTTTCACCTGCCCTGGAACAAGTCCCCGGTCACCAACATATATTAATGTGAAGCGACCCAACAACCGACTCAAGGAGGTGGGAGACTGGTGGTCAGGATTTCCGAGCTGAAACTGCGGGATGTGGTCAATATTGTGGATGGCCGTAGGCTCGGCGTGATTAAAGACATAGACATCGACCTGGAATTGGGAAAGGTAAACGCGTTGATCTTGCCCGGGCAGGGAAAGATGTTCGGCATCTTTGGGCGCAACGATGATATGACCATCCCCTGGGACAAAATCATCAAAATTGGGGTGGATGTAATCCTGGTCGAATTACATTCGTTTACCGATCCCAAGCATAAGGGTGAGTAACCGATTTCGACAGCTCTGGTTGGCCTTTCGAGACGAATCCCCTTATAAACCAAAAAAGCCCCTGGCGGGTTTTTTTTCATTTTTGGCATATATTGGATTGACGCACCATATATGGTAGACTATAATTAAGTGGGATACTAAATGTAGTTAATTTCTGAGCCTGATCGGGAAAGGGCTTGGTGATTGTATTCTTTTTTCGGCCCGTTATTTCCTTCCGGAACAGCGAAATGTCGAAAAAAAATTTGAGGCAGGTGGAAGGTTAAATGCGATGCCCGATGTGTGGACACCCCGAGTCCAAGGTCCTTGATTCAAGGCCTTCACAGGAGGCGGAAGCCATTCGGCGGAGGCGGGAATGCACCTCCTGCGGCCGGCGTTTCACGACCTACGAACGGGTCGAGGAGATTCCGCTCATGGTCATCAAGAAAGACGGCCGGCGGGTAGTTTTTGACCAGAATAAACTGCTTCGGGGCATCATCAAAGCATGTGAAAAGCGAATGGCTTCACTGCAGACCATGGAACACCTGGCTGACAGCGTTGAGAAAGACCTGCGCAACACCATGAAGCGAGAAGTAACCAGTGAGGAAATCGGTGAGATGGTGATGGAAAGGCTGCGGCAGCTTGATGAGGTGGCCTATGTCCGGTTTGCCTCTGTTTACCGCCGGTTCAAGGATGTACAGGATATTAACAAGTGTATTGAGGAGTTGGGGAAAGGCCAGGGGTCCTGAGTCAACTGACTGGTTTAGCCGTACCGGCTTATGCCCGGACGACTTTTTCCTGAACAGAATTTGGTTACAGCATTGGTTTGGATGGAGGGGTTTGTTTGTTTACCAGGATCAGAAAGCGGGATGGCCGCGAAGCGGAGTTTACCGATGCCAAGATCACGGACGCTATTTTCAAGGCGGCGAAAGCCGTAGGCGGCGAGGATCGGCAGACGGCGGTGGAACTTACGGTTGAGGTTTTGAAACAGCTGAAGAAACAGTTCAACGGGGACATTTTTTCTGTAGAGGATGTCCAGGACGCCGTGGAAAAGATTCTAATTGAGGCCGGCCACGCCAGAACCGCCAAGGCTTACATCCTGTACCGGGCCCAGAGGACCAGAATGAGGGAAGCGAAATCGGAATTGATGGATGCCGTGGAAGAGATTCTGGTGGAAACCAACCGGGAAAACGCCAACATCGGGAACTCACCCTCCGCCAAGATGCTTCAGATTGCCAGTGCCGCCAGCAAGCGGTTTTACCTCACCCGGTTAATCCCCGAGGATTTTTCCCTGTCCCACAGCCGGGGGGACATTCATATCCATGACCTGGATTTCTACGGCAAGACCTTGAACTGTGTCCAGATACCCCTGGGCAAGCTTTTGCAGGAGGGGTTCGACAACGGCCACGGGTATATCCGGCCGCCCAAACGGCCCGGCACGGCCACGGCCCAGGCGGCTATCATCCTCCAGAGCAGCCAGAACGACATGTATGGAGGGCAATCTTTCGCCTTCTTTGACCGCGATATTGCTCCTTATGTGGCAAATGCCTCCGAGGATGAAACCTTCCAAGCCATGGAGGCCTTGATATTTAACTTGAACAGTATGCATTCATTGAGCGGTCAGGAGCGGATCTGGGTTTTCGATAAATACGAAAACCGCCTGGCTGCCAAGACCATGGCCCAGTTTCACGAGGTGTATGAGCCTAACCGTTATCAGGCCTTCAGCCTCAACTACTCGACCGGGAAAACGGAACTCAGGGATATTGTGGCCTCATTCAAACATCCCAATATACACCCTCTGCTGGGGGTCAAACTGCGACAAGGGCAGAGCGTTGTCGTAACCGACAACCATTCGATGATGGCTTTCAACGACCGTGGCGACATTACGGTAAGCCCGCCTAAAGAGCTTGCCGCTGGCCTCACTCCGGCAAAGTTAAGTTTAGAGGGACCGGAGAACGTATACGACCTTGAATGCTACCCCGCTTCCCGGAAGTATCCCCTGGACAAGTTGCCTCTTTCTTGCGCCCAGGCAAAATTCATGGGTTACTATGTCGCTGAAGGTTCCGTCTGTGGGTCGAGTATTTATCTGGCCTTGTTTGATTCCAAGCTTGAAGAAGATGTGGCTGAGGTATTGCGTCAGATTTCACCGGGATTTTGGACACGGGTCAAGACTGACCGGTTGGGACGCCGGCGTGACCTTGTCTGCAACGTCGGGCAAAGATTTGCGGCCTTTATCGCCGATACCTGCGGCCGAGGGGCGGAGAATAAACGAATCCCTACCGAGATTTTCTTTGCCGGCGAAGATGTTGTTAAGGCCTTCCTGGATGGATACTTGTCGGGGGACGGAACCGTTGGTAAAAAAAGGATTGCGGCCACGACGGTCTCGAAGGAACTGAGGGATGGGTTGAAGCTGCTTTGTGCCAAATTGGGGATTCCCTGTTCCATCCGGGAAGCGAAACAGCCCAAGACCAACTTCGCCGGCGCCAGGCCGCGTTATCTAATCGCTATCGGTGGGGTTTACGGTCAGGATGTTTCACTGACCGGGCGTGACACTTCACATTTAAAAGATGTCGCTATTGAGCAGACGCCGTATGACTACGAATGGCTGCGCATACTAATCAAGGAGGTCTACGGGGTCAAGGGTTGGGTTTCCCGCCATTACCGGATTACCCCCGATGTCATCGACCGGCTTGTCGGGGATCTAGAAAAAAGACTTTCCAGTATTGATTTTGAGCAGGTTGCTAAAATCGGGAGTGAAGGATACCTTCTGGAAGTAATTCGCCAGGTTGCAGCCAGGGTTGCGACCACGGAGCGGTATCACCTTCTCAAACTGGCCAGGAAAGGAATCCTCCCCAGCGGTACAAAGTTCTTCCCTGTTTTGGCCGATTACGCCGGAGTTCTCCAGACTCTTTACCTACCCGAAAGCCGGGGGGACTTTTTCCTCAAGAATACCGTTCAGAGTCCCCGTGCGGTAATCCGGTGGTCAAAACTGGTTCTTGAGCAGGGCGCAAAAATGTACCGGTTGCTTCAGGTTCTCCGCCGGTGCCGGGAAGTACTACCGGTCAGAGTGAAGGAAATAGTCAATTGCCCGCATGAAGAATTTGTTTATGACATCTCCGTAGCTGATAACGAAAACTTCCTGACCGCTGAAGGCATTTTTGTCCATAACTCACGAGCGGGTGCCCAGGTTCCGTTTTCCAGCCTCAACGTCGGTACCGAAACCTCCGAAGAAGGCCGGAAGGTGACCCGGAACCTGCTCCTGGCTTACGAAAGGGGCCTGGGGCGCGGGGAGAACCCCATTTTCCCAAATATCATTTTCCGGGTCAAGGATGGCATCAACTTTAAAGAAGGGGATCCCAACTACGACCTGTTTCGGCTGGCCATCAAGGTTTCCTCCCAGCGGCTAAACCCGACGTTTAGCTTCATGGATTCCTCGTTCAACAAGGAGTTCGGGACCGAAGTCAGCTACATGGGCTGCCGGACGCGGGTAATTTCCAACCGCCTGGGTCCGGAAGTGACCGACAGGCGGGGAAACCTCACTTTCACCACCATCAACCTGCCCCGGCTGGGGATTAAGGCCGAGCGAAACCTTAAGCTTTTCTACAAGGGTTTGGAGGAGGTTATGGAACTGGCCGGAGCCCAGCTGCTGCACCGGTACAAGGTTCAGGGGGGGCTCAAGGTACGGGATCTCCCCTTCCTCATGGGACAGGCTATTTACCTCGATTCGGAAAAACTGCGGCCGGATGACTGTATCGAACCGGCAATCAAGCACGGCACCCTGTCCATAGGCTTTATCGGTTTGGCGGAAACCCTGGTTGCCCTTTGCGGAAAACACCACGGGGAAACGGCAGAAGCACAGGAACTCGGCCTGGAGGTAATGTCTTTCATGCGCCGCAAGGTTGACGAACTGGCCGACAAATACAACCTGAACTATTCGTTCCTGGCCACTCCGGCGGAAGGGCTGTCAGGGCGGTTTGCAGGAATGGACCGGAAAGAGTTCAAAATCATTCCGGGGGTCACCGACAAGGAATACTACACCAATTCGTTCCACGTGCCGGTGGGATTCGGCACCAGCTTCCATCACAAGGTCACCGTCGAGGGGGGGTACCATAAGTTCACCAACGGAGGCCATATCAGTTATGTGGAAATGGACGCGCCTCCGATTCACAACCTGGAAGCGGTGGAGACGATTATTAGACATATGAAGGCATCAGATATGGGCTACGCCGGCATCAACTTCCCCGTCGATTTCTGCATGGCCTGCAGCCACCGGGGCGTTTTCCCCGGTGACGAATGCCCGGTTTGCGGCGCCACCGACATCAAACGGGTGCGCCGGATAACAGGTTATCTGAGCACTGTTGACCGGTTCAATGATTCCAAGGTGGCTGAACTGCGGGATCGGAAGGCCCACAGGCTTTCAAAGTAAGGAGTCTCTGCTTCAGCGAGGTTGGTTAGAAGGGCGTCATTTGGTTTTGATGTGGGAGGCAGGGAGTTTTGTGAAGCTTAGAGTGGCAGGCACGGAGCCGGAAAGTGTGGTTGACGGCCCCGGGATCAGGTTCGTCGTCTTTACCCAGGGTTGTCCCCACCGCTGTCCGGGATGCCATAACCCGGAAACCTGGGACCCGGACGGGGGCAGGCTGATTGAAGTTCAGGAAATCCTTGCCCTGATCGAAGAAGGTAAACTCCTGAAAGGTATCACCCTTTCGGGAGGTGAACCCTTCCTTCAGGCCGGGGCTCTCGTTGAACTGGCCCGGGGAGTAAAAGAACTGGGTCTGGATGTGGTTGTTTACACAGGGTTTATTTTCGAGGAATTGTTGGAACTGTCCCAGATAAACCCGGCTTACCGGGAACTGCTCGGACTGACCTCGGTGCTAATCGACGGGCCGTACCGCCAGTCTGAACGAGACCTGACCCTGGCTTTCCGGGGTTCACGGAACCAGCGGTTGATTGATGTGCAGCGCTCTTTGGCTGAACACACAGTGGTTGAATGGATAGCAGGACAGCAGCAATGACCTGTTGATGCCCGGTAACACATTGTTCGAGTGATTTCAGTGTCAATATTTTGGCTTAATTTATGGATTTCTGCTGACTAGTCAACTGGAGGCCAAGGAATTGTTTCCCGCGGGAACTACCTAGGCTTTTTTTCTCCCTCGATTCAGTAGTTCTGGAAATCCCGCGTTCGACAGCACCTGGATACATAAAAGCCGCGATAAGGCACTCCGTAAGGGCTAGCGGCTAGGTAAAAAATGGGTCGTGTAACTAGGCTAAACCCCTACCTTTTAGAGCTGATCTCCAGTATTATCGGGGGCTGTGGGATTTTTAAGGCCCCAAACAATTGCTTTGAAAATGGTGTTGATTCCGTTCTTTGCAGCAACTTGCCTTCGCTGGTGTGAAACTCTCCAAGGTGCATCCGCTGCAGATGATCCCGCATCTGATGCCAGGTGTAGCCGGTAGTGTTCTCAGCACAGCGAATGAGTAATAACGCCAGCCAGCAGAGTAGCACATGGGATCGGATACGGTCCTCTAGTCTGTGGTACACCGGCCTTAACTCCAAGGTGGTTTTTAGAGTACGAAAAGCGTCTTCCACCTGTAATAGCTGCTTGTAACCCAGGGCCACATCCTCGGGTGAGAGGGTTTCATCTGATGTGCGCAGTAAGTATTTACCGTCCAGTTTCTCTTCGGCTTTGATCTTGGTCTTGTCTAATTTGGGCTGGCCCTTCTTGTCGGTTTTGATGTAACGCCCGTAGGTGGGGTGGGCAATTAAGTTGCACACCGCCTTGGTATGGGGGGCACCGTTAAGCTCACCGATTACGGCCAGATCTGCTTTGATTTTTCTTATTGACTCTTCCCGTTTGGCATGGTCTCTTATGGCTTCTTGGGGGTTTCTAACCAGTATGTAGCGGATACGGCCTTCACCGTTACCGACGATGATCTCTTTGACTTCCAGGTTATCTCTGACCTGCTTGAACCGGCCCGGGTGGCTTAAGGCCTGTTCGGTTTTATCCTTGCCGCTGCGCCTTTTCTCGCCGGCGATGTAGTGCCCGCCAGCCCGTTGCAGGTACCTTAGGTTATCCTCGGAGGCAAAGCCCCGGTCCACCACGGTAATTACCCGGCCTAGCTTCCAGCCGACCAAGTCCTTTTTTACCTGTTCGACTACGGACATATCGGCGGTGTTACCCGGCCACACCCAGCAGCGCACCGGGATACCGTCCCTTGTTACAGCCAAACCAATTACCGCTTGGGGCAGATCGGGCCGGTGGTCTTTGGATAGACCTCTTTTTCGGAAGCTGTTTTCGGTTTCATCCTCTATCTCAACCTCAAAATAAGTGGAAGTGGTATCGAAGTACAATAGGTCCACTTCCAGGTTAAAAAGATGGCTAACCCGCCAGAACACCTGGTATTGCAGCGCCTCACCGGCTTCCAAGAGAAAGTCCATGGCCCGGTAAAGTTGTTGTACCGGTACTTCCGCCAAGCCGGGTATATGTACGTCGTTGGCCACCCAATCTTCTATAGCCAACTTGCTTTTGGGCGCCAAGGCGCGGTTGGCCACCATGGCGAAGATGGCCCGTTCCACTGAATGCTTGAATTCTCTTTGCTCGGACAGCTTGTTTAACACTTTATCTATGCCGAGGTGACTCCATAACCCGTGCAGGAACCAGACCCCACCCATAGGGCGGCTGCTAATAAATTTAATCTCAGCACCGGTACCGGCTTGGGCCTGTGTTTTAAGTGCATCTTCGGGGCTTAAGAAACGGGAGATGCTGTTAACCAGGCGCTTTAGCGCTTCTTTGTCCACGTTTTCTTCCCGGCCGAAGTTGTAGAGCACATTTACTTTAGAATAGCCGGCTTCAGAGTCCCATTCGTTGTGGGCCAGTTGGACGTAACGTACCTCGGAACCGTCTTTATTTTTGCGGGAGGTTGTTCGAATATACATACCTATATCATACTGCGTGTACCATCTACAACGCAAGCAATATATTGTATAACGTGTACCTATGTGTTTTGCGCTATGGAGGCACTTTGAAACGGCAAACCCGCATGGTTACTGGGTTGTTATATCTGAAACCCGCTATATGTACCTATTTGCTGTCGAACGCGGGGAAATGCCTTTCCGGTCAACTGGCCGCTGGGGGCATTGATCCTACCGGGTATTGATGTAACCGATACTGCCGGGCCTTCCGGTTCCACTTAACCCGGTAAAACTCTGCTTTGGGGTTGACAAAGTGTGAGGTCAACGGTCTTTTTTGTGCTACAATATAGAAAAGCTAATATGGCAGAACTGCCTCTGAACTAATGAGTTCCCAAAAATTGCCGTTTCTTGTTCCAACAGGTTTCGGAGGAATAATAGGGAGGCATAACCTGCACCGATGCGGGAAGAATTTCCTCATCAGGATTTGGCTTGGTTTGGTGAAAGTAAGGCTTGACTGACTGGGGGTGAAGTGATGTTTAACCTGGTTCAGACCGGTGACATTAAATATCTCACTATTCCCGCCTTCGAGGAGACAGGAACGGTGACACACGCCTTCAGCACCCGGCTCGGTGGGGTGAGCCCGGAACCCTACACCCGCCTTAATCTTGGTTTCAACACGGGTGATGACCCGGACAACGTGCGGGAAAACCGGCGGCGCATTTGCCGGACCCTGGGAATTGAGCCGGGTCATGTTGTGGCGGGCAGGCAGGTCCATGGCGCCAGTATAGCTGTTGTTTCGGAGAAGGACCGGGGGAAAGGGGCATTTTTCCTGGATAGCGCCATTCCGGAAACCGATGCCCTGATTACAGCGGAACCGGGGGTGCCTTTGGCCAGTTTTTACGCCGACTGCGTGGCCGTCTTTTTGCTCGACCCCGTAAAGGGAGCAATCGGACTGGCCCATGCCGGCTGGAAGGGGACTTTCCTCAAGATTGCCGCCAGGACTGCTGAGCGGATGGGGGAACTGTTTCGATCAAATCCCGGTGACTTGTTGATCGGAATCGGTCCATCGATTGGAAGCTGTTGTTACGAGGTGGACTTACCGGTAATTAACCGGCTTCGGGAGGCTTTCCGCGGATATGAGGACACGGCCGTCCGGACAGGACCTGACAAGTGGCATCTCGATTTATGGGAAATCAACCGGAGGCAGCTGGCGGATATAGGGGTACCCCCGGAACAAATCACGATCAGCCGGTTCTGTACCAACTGCCGCACCGATCTATTTTATTCCTACCGGGCCGAAAACGGGATAACCGGGAGGATGGGAGCCATCTTGATGCTTACTTAGCCGTCGCTGCGGCGTTGCTGGAGAATAAGCGGGAAGAGGCAAAGGGGAGCAAGGGGAGTTGCCGGAAGCGAGCATCGGATGAGATGAATCAAAGGAGCAAGGGCATTCGCGGAAAAGGGCGAGCTTTTGAGCGAAGCGAATAGTGAGCCCCCGAGGAGGCCCGCGCTCGTTCAGGCAACACGAAATCCAGCGAGCGGCGGCAAGCCCCTTGCTTCCTTTAGAGGTAACCCAGTTTCCTAGCATCGAGGCAGGAGAAAAGCATCCGGTTGTCGAAACCATGGTCGAAAACAATGGATTTTCTTTCCTGGGGAATTGATAGCTTATGAGTGAAATACCGCGCCGGGCCCGGCTAGCGCGAGAGCATCGGAATAAAAAAGCGGCAAGGCTGTTCGTCACTGCTGCCATCGTCCTGGTGATCCTGGGAGTGGCAGGCCTTGTTATTTCCCGGGCCCGAGGCGTTGTCATTGAGCGTCTGGTACAGGTGGCGCCGGTTCAAGAGGGCGTCCTGGAAAAAACTGAGCCGGTAACAGGGCTGCTCCTTCATCAGGCCACCGTACTCAGAACTCCGGTCCCGGGACAGGTGGATTTCCTTGTTCCAGAGGGGGAACGGGTACGGGTCGGTACTGAAATAGCCCGGGTCAAAACGAACAGAGGGACTACCAGTCAGGAACAGGTGGAAATTTCCCTGAAAACACCCGGGTCCGGCGTGGTCTGTTACCATCCGGACGGCCTCGAGGGCCTGGCAACCCCCGGGATTCTGGAACAGTTGGCTCCAGCGCAAATTGAAGGGCTAACACCACGGACTGTAGATGTCAGGCGTGAGGAAACGATTGAGGCCGGGGAACCGGTAGCCCGGGTTATAGACAACCTGGGGCCGACACTCATTTACGTCCAAATTAATCCGAAGCTGTTTGAAAAGCCACTGGCACTAAAAGGGAAAATTGGGATCGAGGTTGGTAATGAGAGCGCCAGTTATCAGAAGGCGCAAATAGTAGGTCTGAAAAACGCCGGGCAAAAGGCCCAGGTGGTTCTCGCCTTGCCTGCGTTTCAGCAGGAGTTGTTGGACATGCGCCGGGTGGATATACGCCTGGTGATCCGCAGGTTTGTCGGGGTGGTTGTGCCAGCCGGCGCCCTGGTCCGGAAAGATGGCGAAGACGGAGTGTATGCGGTTCGCAAAGGGGTTGTTCACTGGCGGGAGATTCAGGTGGAAGGCCGGCTGGCCGACAAAGTGACGGTCGACGGTATTCCCCCTGGAACGAGGATAGTGCTTAACCCCGGTTTAACCGCTGAAGGTGATATGGTGGAGTGAGGGGTCAGGAAACGATGCAAACGGGTATCGCTGGAAACCTTGAGAAAGTGCGCCAGGGTATAGGCAGGGCCGCGGCCCTGGCAGGCCGTACCCCCGCCGAAATTGAGCTGGTCGCTGTGACCAAGACGGTTTCGGTTGCCCGAATTGAGGAAGCGGTTGAGGCCGGGATCACGGTGGTGGGCGAAAACAGGGTGCAGGAACTGGTGGAGAAGTACAACTCAATCGGTTCCCGGGTTAGGTGGCACCTGATTGGACACCTGCAGACCAATAAGGTAAAATATGTAGTTGACAAGGTATCCCTGATCCATTCTCTGGATCGATTGTCCCTGGCCGAGGAGATATCACGCCAGGCAACCAAGGTGGGCACCGTGGTCAACTGCTTGGTTCAGGTTAATGTAGCTGAAGAGGAGTCAAAATTTGGTTTACCGGTTAGTAATATAGAACCGTTTGTTCGCGAGGTCTCAACAATTCCCGGTTTGCGGGTTCAGGGACTGATGACCATTGGCCCGTTCACCGATGATCCGGAGGAAGTGAGGCCGGTTTTCCGCGAACTGCGGAGGATCTTCGAACAGATGAAACAGGCCCGCATTGCAGGTGTGGAAATGAGGTACCTGTCGATGGGCATGAGCGGTGATTACCAGGTGGCAATTGAAGAAGGCGCAAACATCGTCCGCGTCGGCAGCGCCATATTTGGAATGAGGAGGTAGCAAGAAACCTATGGGAAAAAACCTGTTCGACAAGTTTCTTGGTTTTTTCGGGGTTGAAGAAGAAGAGGTGGATGTGGGCGAAGAGCAGTTGGAGGATTCGGCGGAACTCCAACCCCGGCCCAAACGGGGCGCTCCAGTATTAAGTCTGCATACCCAAAAGCCGATCAGGGTGGTCGTAATGGAGCCCCGAGCCTTCGACGAGTCGCAAACGGCGGCGGATCACCTGAAAAACCGCAGACCGGTGATTTTAAACCTGGAGGGGGCCGACCATGATCTAGCCAGGAGAATTGTAGATTTTGTCAGTGGGGCGGTATATGCTGTTGATGGCAGGATCCAAAAAATAGGCCAGACGATATTCCTTTTTGTCCCCAGCAATTTCGAAATTGCCGGAGAAGTCGGCGGTGAACTGCGGGAAAAAGGACTGTTTCCCTGGATAAGCCGGTAGTGAGGGGAGAAGCGTATGACTGTTGAAGCCAAAAAGATCGGGTTCATTGGTGCCGGAGCCATGGCCGAAGCTCTGATTGCCGGCTTCACGGGGGCTGGCCTCGTTCAGGGATCAGCCATACGTGTATTTGACATTTCCGGCTCCCGGGTGAGTTATATTGCGGAAAAGTTCGGAGTTGGCAGTGCCGGCAGTGGTGTTGAACTAGTCAAGGATGTCGACGTTATCATCTTGGCAGTGAAGCCGTTTAATATCAAGGGAGTGCTTGAGGAGGTCGGTTCTGCTGTCAGGCCCGGTCAGCTGGTTATTTCCATTGCGGCCGGCTATCCGCTTGCTGATCTTGAGCCCATGATTCCATCAGGAACGCCGGTTATTCGGGTCATGCCCAATACCCCCTGCCTCGTCGGTTCCGGGATGTCCGTGCTGTCGTTGGGTACAGCTGCCGGCCCGCAGGAGGAAGAGGTTGCCCTTTCTCTGTTCCGGGCGGTGGGCGATGCCGTAGTGCTCCCCGAGAAACTGCTTGAAGCGGCCACAGGGTTGAGCGGCAGCGGCCCCGCCTACATTTACCTGGTGATCGAGGCTTTGATTGATGCCGGGGTTAGGGTCGGGATTCCCCGTGATATCGCCCGCCGGTTGGCCGTGCAAACCGTGGCTGGGGCCACCAAGATGGTGAGGGAAACCGGCCTGCATCCGGGTGTGCTTAAGGATATGGTCACCTCTCCGGGTGGGACTACCATCGTTGGCCTGGAGGTGTTGGAACAAAACTGTGTTCGGGCTTCCCTGATGGAAGCTGTAGTCGCCGCCAATGAGCGGGCTGCGGAATTGGCCAAAAAGTAAGGGAGATGACAGTCACTATGGACATAATTTCAATTGTCAACGGTGCCTTCGAGGTATATATCTGGTTACTTGTGGCGCGGGCCTTGCTTTCCTGGATTCGTCATGACCCCTACAGTCCTGTGGTCAAGTTCGTTTACCAGGTAACCGAGCCGGTCTTGAGACCGTTTCGGCAGCTGATGTCGCGCCGGTCTGTCATTGACTTCTCACCGATTCTGGCTTTTCTTGCTTTGCAGATCGTCAGGCAGATCATAGTTTATATCTTAAGGTTAGTGTTAATATAAATGTTCGGCTATTGTTCGAACCTAAGGTGGTGAAACGGAAAATGAAGGGGCACAACAGAATTGAGCTTCTGGCCCCGGTGGGGAAGCGGGATGTCCTGGAAGCCGTTATTTCGGCGGGTGCAGATGCGGTTTACCTCGGCGGCAAGAGACACAACATGCGGATGTGGCGATCCGAGTTCAATTTCGGCAATGCCGAACTGAGTGACGCTATCCGATATGCCCACGGCCACGGCGTCCAGGTTTATGTTACTGTGAACAACCTGTATTCCGAGGCTGAACTGGAACCCCTAAGGGACGATCTCAAGTTTCTTCAGGACAGCGGTGCTGATGGATTGATTGTTCAGGATCTGGGGGTAGCTGAGATCCACAGGGCCATGGATTTGACCATTCCCCTTCACGCCAGCGTGCAGATGAATATTCACAACGCCCAGAGTGTGGCAGCTTTACGGGAACTCGGGTTTTCTCGTGTGGTGATGTCCAAGAACGTACCTCTGGCGGAAATGGAACGGATCGGCCGGGAAACCGGCGTGGAGTTAGAATACTTCCTACATGGGGATATGTGCTTTTCACACACGGGGCAGTGTTACACCAGCGGGCTGTTGTTCGGTGAAAGCAGCAACCGGGGGCGATGCCTCAAACCGTGCCGGTGGCCCTACGAATTGGTTTCGCTGGGTACACCGGATCAGCGGGTGGGGCCGGAAGAGAAATACCTGCTGTCTCACAAGGACCTTTGCCTGCTGCCTTTTGTTCCCGACCTAATCCAGGCGGGGATTTGCTCTCTGAAGATGGAAGGACGGATGCGGGAAGCTGACTACTTGAAGCCGATTGTGGCCGCGTACCGCCGCGCCATTGATTCATATTACGCCGACCCGGTCGGGTTCGAGCATTCGACCGGGGACTGGGCAGCCCTGAACAGAGGGAAACAGAGAGAGTTCACCAGCGGCCATGCCTGGAAAAACCCCGGGGCCGGCGGTCTTGATCCTAGAGGCCGCGAATCCCGGTTTTTGAGTGTTCCCCCGGTGGTGAAAACCCTGGAACCAGACCGTCTGCCGGAAGAACTGTTTCCGGAGCCGGAAGCGACTGCCCCCCCGGAACGGGGTCAACTGGCGGTTATGGTGGGCAGCCCGCAAGCGGCGGAGGCAGCGGCCCGGAACGGAGCCGACCTTGTTTATGTCGGAGGCGAAAGTTTTGTCAATGGCCCTCATTGGGATTCCGCCTCGATCGAACGCGGGATACGGGCCGCCCGGGATTTCGGGAGCAGGGTGGTGCTCGCCCTGCCACACGTTACCTACCGGCGGGAATGGCCGGCCGTGAAACACCTCTTGTCGGTGGGGGCGCAGCTAGGGGTTGAGGGTGTGCTTGTGGGCAACCTGGGTGTCCTTGCCGAAGCCCGGCGCCTGGGGTTTGATGTATATGCCGATTTCCCCCTCAATGTTTGCAACGCGGCGGCGGCAAAGCTGGTTGGGAGTCTGGGAGCCGTACAGGTAACGGCGGAGATTGAAATCGCTCTGGAAGAACTGGTCGAGTTCCACCGGTCGTCTCCGGTCCCGGTCGAATGCGTCGTTCACGGCCCGGTGCCGGGAATGGTTTCTGATTACTGCCTGCCCGGCGCGTGGGCCGCGGGAGTTACACCCGACGATGTCTGCCCCTCTTTGTGCCGGTCCGATTTCGGGCTTAAGGATCCGCACGGTCAGATATACCCGGTGCGCGTTGACCGTTCCTGCCGCAATCATATCTATTTGCCGTATGATCTTGGCTTGTTCCCGTTTATTCCGGTACTTCTCCGGAACGGTCTTGACCGCCTCCGGATCGAAGGCCAGTTCTACGACTCCTGGATGGTTGCCGAGATGACCGGGATTTATCGAAAACTGATGGATAGGGTGTCGGCTGCGGGAGGGCAGGCATCGGCTCCGGAGTCCGACTGGGTTAAGTTGAACCAGCTGCTGCCGCGCCCCTTGGGAACTGGTGCCTTCGGCCATCACAGGAGAAAAAATGCAGCGGAGGGGTAATTGCCCCAAAGGCTAAAGGAATTTGGGAGAAATGTGTCGAATGTTTGTCCATTGGCCTGTGAACGGTTTCGGGAGGTATGTTGATGTTAACTCCTTTAGAGATTCAGAACCGGGAGTTCCGCAAGGCTTTACGGGGTTACAGCGAGGAAGAGGTCGATCAGTTCCTGGACAAAGTGGTCAGGGACTACGAAGCTCTGTTCAAGGAAAACCACGACCTCAAGGAGGCCGTGGAGAGGTTGGAGGAGCAACTGAGAAAGTACTTGGATATTGAGGATACGCTGCAAAAAACCCTGATTCTGGCCCAGAAAACTTCCGAAGATACCAAGGCGAGCGCCGACAAAGAGGCTGAACTGGTTCTGCGCGAGGCCAGGGCCAGGGCCGAGGAGATAACAAGGGAGGCCAAAGACGCCATTACCCGGCAGGTTGCCGAGTACCAAGATCTGAAACAGCGGGCGGAACAGTTGCGGGTCAAGCTCAAGTCATTCCTAAAGGCCCAACTGGAGATGATTGGGGAACAGGAGGCTGCCGTGACTGCAGACGAATACCCCGGAGGGGTGAGCGGCTATGCCAGCGGTGTGGATGATTGACGGCGGGGTACAGTTTAGGGTGCGGGTCCAGCCGCGGGCAGCTAAGAACGAACTCGTCGGTCTCTGGGACGAAAACATCTTCAAGCTGCGCCTGACAGCCCCGCCGGTTGACGGGGAGGCCAATACCGCCTGTCTCCGGATGATCGCCGAAATCTTCCGGTGCCCCCGCTCATCAGTGCGCATTGTTTCGGGACAAACCAGCCGGGTCAAGGTTATTGAAGTCAAAGGGGCTTCCCTTCTTTTTGCTCATGAGGTCCTAGGACAAAAGGTGTGAGACCTCGTTTTTGATCATTAGTGAGTGAGAAAATTATTGGGAGGTGGGGGGCTGGCTGTTAGCCAGGCTTTATGAAAGTAGCAATTGTCAGTTCGTTCGCCCCGGTTACCGATCTTTTAGTGGAAAACTCGGTTAACCCGGAACCATTTGTTGATGCCGGGGTGCCCGGTTTCCGGGGAAAGCTTTATGGGAAGGAAACATTTATTGTCCCCATTTCTCCCGAAGCGGATGTCACCGCACTGGTGCAGGCTCTGCGGGTTAATGTCGCTGTTGACTTTCTCATCTCCGTCGGGACTGCCGAACCGGCCCCAAACCAGTTAAAAGCAGGGGATGTGCTTGTTGTCAATGAGGCTCTGGGCAAGCCTAAAGATGCTTCTTCCACTCTGGCTCAATACCGGGGGGATCAGCGTCTGGTAGACCTGGCCCTGTCGGCACAGGATAAGGTATTCGAAGAGGAACCCGGTTTTCGGGTTCTTTCCGGCCGGACGATTGCCCCCGAACTGGTGCCCGCTGGACCGGCGCAGAACCAGGAACTGAACCCGTATGCCCTGGATGGGAACGGGGCGGGTCTGGCGCAGGCCTGTGAGGAAGCGGAACTTCCGCATGTGTTGATCAGGGTTATGGTTCCCGTGGAGGATTCCGCTGACCGGGAGCAGTTTCAACGTGACGGAAGCAAGAATGTATACTGGGTTGTCAAGAGTGTTTTGGAACCGTCGGATTTTGGTGATACAAGGAGATCCGTTGACATAGGCTAGGACTTGAGACTATAATATTGGGTATACTAAAAGGCCAAACCGATATTGAGCAGGCAATGAACGGGAGAGTAGGTTGGTTGCTTCATCCGCACAGCGAACCTGGGATGGTGCAAGCCAGGTTGGAAACCGACTGAAAATCACCCGGGAGCTGTGCGCCAAAAGGCATAAGGGCAAAGTAGGCGCTACCGGCCACATCCGTTATCTGTGCAGGAGGGGTTGCCAGGTGTGCAGCCACTAGGGTGGTACCACGGGAAGTAGGCTCTCGTCCCTAACCGGGCGAGGGCTTTCGCTTATTGATTTATAGTTTGCAAGAGAGGTGTTTGTTGTGGACTACGGCAAGACTTTGAATTTGCCGAAAACGGATTTTCCCATGCGGGCCAACCTTCCCCAACGAGAGCCGGAAATACTGAAATTCTGGGGGGAGATCGACATTTACCGCCTGGTTCAGGAGGCCAACGCCGGCAAGGAGAAGTTTATTCTCCATGACGGGCCTCCATATGCCAATGGGGATATTCATCTTGGCCACACCTTAAACAAGGTGCTCAAGGATATTGTGGTCAAATTCCATTCCTTGACCGGTTATGACGCTCCCTTTGTTCCAGGCTGGGACACCCACGGGCTGCCGATTGAGCAGCAGGCGATCAAGGCCTTGGGTCTGAACCGCCATTCTACCAGCGTGGTGGAGTTCAGGCACAAGTGCCGGGATTACGCCCTCAAGTATGTGGACGTCCAGCGCGAAGAGTTCAAGAGGTTGGGTGTGCGGGGTGACTGGGACAGCGCGTACCTGACCCTGATGCCCCATTACGAGGCGGTTCAGATTGGCGTCTTCGGGGAAATGGCCAAGAAAGGTTACATTTACAAAGGGCTGAAACCCGTTTATTGGTGCGCCGACTGTGAGACAGCCCTGGCAGAAGCCGAGATTGAATATGGTGACAAGGTGTCCCCTTCGGTTTACGTAAAGTTCGCGGTCAAGGACGCCAGGGGGCTGTTCGATGCCAAAGAAGCCAATTTTGTCATCTGGACAACCACCCCGTGGACCCTTCCTGCCAACGTCGCCATTGCCGTCCACCCTGATTTCACCTATGATCTGATTGAAGTCAAAGGTGAAAAGTTGATGGTGGCCCGGGAATTGGCCGAAAGCTTGCTGTCTCTGGCTGGGGGGGAGGGACGAATAGTCGGGTCATTCAAAGGACGAGAACTGGAACGGGTGGTCTGCCGGCATCCGTTTATGAACCGTGATTCACTGGTCATCCTGGGCGAACATGTCACCCTGGAACAGGGAACCGGCTGCGTCCACACCGCTCCCGGGCACGGGGAGGAAGACTTCCTGGTAGCCCGTGAATACGACCTTCCGGTGGTTTCCCCGCTGGATGACAAAGGCAAATTTACGGAAGAGGGCGGGAAATTTGCCGGGATGTTCTGCCAGGACGCCAACCAGCCCATTATAGAGGAACTGCAGCACCGCGGGGCTCTAATTGCCACGGAGAAAATCCAGCACCAGTACCCCCACTGCTGGCGGTGCAGGAGCCCGATTATTTACCGGGCTACCGAGCAGTGGTTTGCCTCTATCGATGGTTTCCGCAAAGCCGCCCTGAAAGCTATCGAAAACGTGACATGGATTCCGGCCTGGGGCGAGGACAGGATTCATAACATGGTGGCCGACCGCAGTGATTGGTGTATTTCCCGGCAGCGGACGTGGGGTGTCCCCATCCCGATTTTCTACTGTGGTAAATGCAGCCACACGATCATTTCCGACGAGACGATCAGGCACATTCAGGCCATGTTCCGCGAGCATGGGTCCGACGTCTGGTTCGCCAGGGCGGCCGACGACCTGGTCCCCCCGGGTCTAGTCTGTCCGGAATGCGGGCACGACCACTTCCGCAAGGAAAGTGACATCATGGATGTTTGGTTCGATTCCGGTTCCAGCCATATGGCGGTTCTGGAACAGTGGCCGGGGCTGCAGTGGCCGGCAGATTTGTATCTGGAAGGCAGTGATCAGCACCGGGGATGGTTCAATTCCTCCCTGTCCACGGCTGTGGCCGCCCGGGGTACGGCTCCCTATCGGACTGTGCTCACCCATGGATTCCTGGTTGATGAGCAGGGGCGGAAGATGTCCAAATCTCTGGGAAACGGGATCGATCCGCTCGACGTTATTGAAAAACTCGGCGCCGATATCCTCCGCCTGTGGGTGTCGTCCGCCGATTATCGCAGCGACGTGGCGGCTTCCGACAACATCCTGAAGCAGGTGGCCGAAGCCTACCGGAAGATTCGAAACACGTGCCGGTTCCTATTGGGCAACCTGTATGATTTCGATCCGGTGGTCGACGGGGTAGAACTGGCTCAAATGGAGGAGATCGACCTTTGGGCCATGCGGCGCCTGCAGAAGCTGGTGGAAAAGGTTACGGCGGCATACAAGAACTATGAGTTCCACATCGTCTACCACGCAGTTCATAATTTCTGTGCGGTGGACATGAGTGCTTTCTATATGGATGTGGCCAAGGACAGGGTCTACTGTTCCCGTCCGGATTCGGCAGCCAGAAGGTCGGCTCAAACGGTAATGTTCCAGGTGTTGAAGGCTGTTGTCCAAATGTTGACTCCGGTCCTGAGTTACACCTGTGAAGAAATGTGGAGCTACCTGCCCAAGGAAAGTGGAAGCCCCGTCAGCGTACAACTGGCCGGGTGGCCTGAACTGCCTTTGGAGGGATTGGAACGCGCCGCAGCGCAACTGCCACATGAATTGACCGAGAAATATCGACTTAGCGACGGACAGCCAAAAGCGCTAGAAGTCCTGGAAGCGAAATGGGACAGGCTGTTGGACATAAGGCAGGAAGTGGCTAAAGCCCTGGAGTTGGCCAGGCAGGACAAGGTTATCGGTCACTCTCTGGCGGCACAGGTCAACATTTACGCCGAAGGGGAGCTGTGCCAGTTCCTGGCTCCGATGGCGAAATCGCTGGAGACACTGTTCATTGTATCTGCGGTCAACCTGCAGGAAGCCGGTCCGGCTGTGCCAGAGGGCGCATACACCAGCGACAAGGTCCCCGGCCTCACCGTAACTGTCAGCCAGGCGCCCGGGGAAAAATGTGAGCGCTGCTGGATTTATACACCCACGGTTGGCCAGGACAAGGAGCACCCGACTGTCTGTGAGCGGTGCGCCGAAGTAGTTGCCAGTCAGGAATCCTGAGCCGTTTTGGCGGCCCTCGGCGGAAAAGCTGTTTCGGTTGAGAGAGGGGCGCCCGGGTTGTTCCGGGCAGCCCCTTTTGGGCTTGATGTACTTTTATTGATTCCTTCTTGGTTCGCCGATAGTCTTCGGGGGAAACCGGTCGGCCAGGAACGGTTCACAGTCGGTTCGCTTGCAGTGTTTTCTAAGCAGCATCAGGAAGTGTTCAGCCTCCCTGAGAACATGGTCGGCCAGGAGTTCCGGTATGAGGCTCAAGACGCGGCAGTCGGCGATCAAGTCGCGCAGTTCTTCCTTGAAGTCGCGCAAATCCCTGGTGGCTCTGATTGTGTCGGCAGTGAAGCGGGCCTGCACCGGCACGATGATCCGGCTTTGGGTCATGGACAGGAGGTCTAACGCCTCAACCCAGATCTCGTCAAACTCCCGGGCGAACCGTCGGGCTGTCTCGACAAACTGCCCTTCCGCCGGGTCAATCAAATGTTGGATGAATTTGGAATGCTCCGCCATAATCCGAGACCAGAAGGCCTCTTCGCGGGCAATCTGTTCAGCTTCAGGAATTTCCACCCCACTGAGCAGGGCCCGTAGAAGGCGGACAAACTCCATGGCCTCCCGCCGGATGTGGTCGACAAACAGCGGGAAGTTGAAACCTCCCAACTGGCACCGGAGAATCATGTTCAGGACGCGAGTTTTAAACTCAATAAACTCCTCGGTTAGAGCCAGGGCCTCTTCATCCAGCTCCCGTACCTGGGACCGGGTTGGCCGTTCCAGGCTCCTTACTATCGTCAGCAGTTCATCGAAGCGCTGCTCAAATTCCCGGGCCTCGTTGATCAGGTCAGTTCGGTTGCAGGGGAATCCGAGCCGTAAAAAAATGGCATGCTCTTTCATGATTCTGAGGAAGAAGAGCAGTAGGTTCACTGATTCCCGGATAAACTTTTCATCGTGGTGGTGATCGCCATTATCCGGGCATTTACGGCGCTCTTCGGATTTAACTTCCGCACGTTTGGCACTGTCTTTAAACGACAAAGTTCATTTCTCCTTTCGTTGTCTCTCACGATTTCCATACATCATATGGCCCCGGTTGCTATATTGTTACAATGATGGTAAGCTCTGGCCGAGCCGGGGCTGCGCATTTTTTGGGCGAGGGCGTGGTTCGGTGATGGTTAAGTTGAGTTAAACGGATGCTTTCAGGGCAAATTAACTCGGGGGGAGTGTTCATGGAGAATCAGGTCGATGAATCTATTATCGATAAACTAAACCATAGAATTGACCAGTTAGCAAAAGGAATTGAACGGATAAGGCTTGTTGAGTTTGGGGAACTGCTGGACAATCCCCGCCGCCTGTTTATGGTCAATTTTATGGCCGGGGTGGCCCGGGGGCTGGGCATGGCCGTGGGTTTCACCATTCTGGCCGCCATCCTCCTCTTCTTCTTACAAAGAATCGTTCGCTTGAACCTTCCCATTATCGGGGGTTTTATAGCGGAAATTGTGCGCATGGTTCAGCACCAAATGGGCCCCTAAAATGCGCAAGGTTCCCCCGGGAAGCGGGCCGGGGATCTCCCGGCAGGTGAGTTTGGAAGATAAATGGAAGGTGGGGTGCTGCCCGTGACCAAAGACGTGATTGCTGCGATCCTGGAAAGGAGAAGTACGCGGCGGTTTAAACCCGAGCCCATTCCGGAAGGTACCATCGGCCGGCTGATTGATGCCGCCCGATGGGCTCCGTCCGCTGGCAATATTCAGCCCTGGAAATTCTATGTGGTGCGGAACCAAGGGAAGAAGGAAGAGCTGGCTGCTGCTGCCCTGGGCCAGAAGTTTGTGGCCGAAGCCCCCGTGGTCATTGTTGTCTGTGCCCAGCCCGATCAGGCCCAAGCCCGCTACGGGGAGAGGGGGGTGCGGCTGTACTGCCTGCAAGACACCGCGGCGGCAGTGCAGAATATCCTGCTGGCGGCAACAGGGTACGGTCTCGGCGCATGCTGGGTTGGAGCTTTTAACGAGGATGCGGCTAGAGTCGCTTTGGAACTGCCCCCGGAACTGCTTCCGGTGGCCATGGTACCGGTTGGTTATGCCGCCAAAACGCCCGGGCCTCCTGCCCGGAAATCTCTGGACGAAGTAGTGGCTGTCATAGACTGAAAAGAGGTGCACAATTTGGAACAGCAAAAACTGGACTACTTTCACAAGCGTCTTCTAGAAGAGCGGGAGGTGGTTCAAAACCAAATCCAAGGTATGGAAGACGGGGCTCTCGGGATTCCGCTGCAGGAATCCGTTTCCGAACTTTCTTCCTATGATAATCATCCCGCTGACCTGGGTTCGGAGACATTTGAGCGGAGCAAGGATTTTTCTCTCAGAGAAAATGCCCTGATTACATTGAACAAGATTGAGGACGCCCTGGACCGAATGGAACGCGGAATGTATGGCATCTGCGAACGCTGCGGCCGGGCGATACCGATGGAGCGGCTTGAGGCCATCCCCTTGACCACTCTGTGCATCGATTGCCGGGGTGAGATGGAGAAAGTCCCGGACCGGCGGCTCCGCCCAATTGAAGAAGATGTTATTCTACCGCCATTTGGCACCACCAGGGAAGAATTGATGATGAAAGCGTTCTATGGGGGCAAACTGGACGAGGTAATTTTTGACGGGGAAGATACGTGGCAGGCAGTTTCGCGTTATGGGTCATCCGAAGGCCCTCAAGATCTGCCCAACAATGTCCGTTTCCCCGACATGTCAATCCATGAAGAAGAGGATATCGGTTGGGTGGAGGATGTTGATGCCATTCCGTATTACAAGGGGGAAGATGGAATGACTTACAAAGACTACGGGAATCTGGATGATGAGGATGCCCCGGAAGGTTTCTCGGGACATAATTAAAGGCTGTAGAGTTTAAGGCCGGTATACGGTCAATTCGCCGGGAGGCTGAAGAGCCCCCCGGTTTTTCAATTCATGCTTGCCCGAGGGCAAGGGGATTGCCTCCGCTCACTGGATTTCGTGCTGCCTGAACGAGCTCGGGCCACCTCGGGGGCTCACTATTCGCTTCGCTCAGAAGCTCGCCCTTTTTCCTCGGCGGCCCTCGCTCCTCTGACTCATCTCATCCAATGTTCGCTTCCGGAATTCCCCTTACCCTCTTGCGAGACAACCGGAAGCGAGCGGTATTTCCCTCGCGACAGACAGGAAGCCAACCCCTCCGTACTCTTTGTTTGCTCCCAGAATTAGGTCCGGTCCAAGGGGAATTAGTTATCAACGGCACAGGGATAATACATTTGCGGGGTTTTAAACACGAACCTGCTGGCACGAATTGCTGCCAAAAGGAAATGCTGGGTTTGCCGCGAAATATTATAGAACCAGATGTGGCATCAAGGAGGGAAGAGACGAGTGAAAATCGGCATCTTCGCAGACAGCTATAAACCCTATGTGAGTGGCGTGGTCCGCTCCATTGAAACATTTACCCAGGAGTTAACCACCCTGGGACACCAGGTCTACATCTTTGCCCCCCGGTACCCCCGTTACCGTGAGAGAAACAGCAATGTATTCAGGTTTCACTCTTTTCGCCCCCCCAGCGTTCCGGATTTTAGTCTGGCCATTCCCATTTCGGCCCGAATTGGGGCGACAATGGCCCGTCTTAATCTGGATGTTGTTCACGTGCACTCCCCGTTTCTATTGGGAAGGCTTGGGGCGAACTGCGCCCGGCGGTTCGGACTTCCCCTTGTTTTTACCTACCACACTTTGTACGAACAGTATGTTCATTATGTGCCTTTCGGCCAACCCTTCGCCAAAGATCTGATGGTGCGGATGAGCCGGACTTTTTGCAACCGGTGTGATCTGGTAGTTGCCCCAACTGCGAAGGTCCGGAACCTGCTGATCGAGTATGGAGTGACCAGCCCAATTGACATTGTTCCCACAGGAGTGGATCTGGACCGGTTCGGTGATGGGGACCCCGGGTGGCTGCGAACCAGTTACGGCATCGGGGCGCAGGAAAAAGTACTGCTGTTTGTCGGCCGGCTGACGAAAGAGAAAAACCTGGACTTTCTACTTGAATCCTTCCGTCTCGTCAGCGAGAGGGTATCTCCGGTCCGCCTGGTGATTGTGGCTACAGGACCGGAGGAGCAGCACCTAAAACAACTGGCAGAGAACCTCGGTATTGGCGACCGGGTGATTTTCACCGGTTACCTTCCGACCAATGAGCTGGTGAACTGCTACCACGGGGCTGACCTGTTCGTATTCCCTTCAGTTACGGAAACCCAGGGCCTGGTGCTGATCGAGGCCATGGCGGCCGGTCTGCCGGTAGTCGCCGTTGACGCCTACGGGGTTTCCGATATGGTCAGCCACGGCTGTGACGGGTTCCTCGTTCCACCCGAGGCTGGGGAGTTTGCCGAGAGGGTGACGGCGGTCCTGCAGCACCCGGAACTTCGGGACCAAATGGCTAAACAGGCCTACCTGAAGGCGGAGCAGATGTCATCCCGCAATATGGCAATCCGACTGGCCTGCGCCTACGAGACCCTCCTTGAGGCAAACGGGCTGAACCGGGCTAGAACTTGAACAGGGGGTAGCCTTATGCTAAAATTAAACAGGATTTCGGCCGAAGAAAATGGGGGAGTTTATTTGCTGTCGGTATTGGTTATTATGGCTGTGGTTGCCATTGACCAGTTCACCAAAAACGTCATTGCCACAACCATGCACCAGGGTCAATCAATCCCCGTTCTGGCCAATGTGTTCCACATTACCTACGTGGGAAACCCCGGAGCCGCTTTTGGGATGCTGGCCTATCGAACCCAGTTCTTCCTGGTGATAACAGTTGTGGTTCTGGCGGCATTTGTATTTTTTTACCGTCGCCTGGGGAACAGCCGGGTTTTGATGCGGTTGAGTCTGGCTCTGATCGTAGGCGGTTCTCTGGGCAATTTCGTCGACCGTCTCCGGGTGGGGTATGTAATCGATTTCTTGGATTTCCAGGTCTGGCCGGTATTTAACGTTGCCGATATGGCCATCTGCATCGGCGTTGCTTTGCTTTGTTGGGAAATCCTGCGGGCGCCGGCAAAAACAAACAATGAGACAGCTGGTTAGGATGGTCTGCTGTCACTGCCCGTTGGCGCCGGCAGCGGCAACGGACGGCACAGCCTTCAGGGGGGTTTAAGGGTGGACATAATTCACGTTCTCCCCGAGGAACAAAATCTGCGGATTGACGCTTTTCTGGCCGGGCGGTACCCTGACTTGTCGCGCACCCATGTGCAAAAGCTTCTTGGCGAAGGGGAAGTCACCGTCAACGGCCTCAAGGTTAAACCCAATTACCGGCTCCGGGACCGGGACCGGATTGAGCTGACCATTCCCCCTGCCCGGGGGATGGAAATAATTCCGGAGCCGATCCCGCTGAACATAGTTTTTGAAGACGCGGATGTGATCGTGGTCGACAAACCGCAGGGTATGGTTGTGCACCCGGCCAACGGCCACTATTCCGGGACAATGGTCAACGCGCTCCTGCACCACTGTCGGGATCTGTCCGGGATTAACGGAGTGTTAAGGCCGGGTATTGTCCACCGGATTGATAAGGATACGTCCGGGCTGCTGATGGTGGCCAAAAACGACCGAGCCCATCTGGGGCTGGCTGAGCAGTTGAAAAAACACTCCATCCGCAGGGAGTATGTCGCCCTCGTCCACGGCAGGATCGTTGAACCCGCCGGGGAGATCGATGCTCCCATCGGCAGGGACCCTGGAAACCGGAAGCGCATGGCGGTTGTAGACAGGAACTCCAAAACGGCGACCACCCATTACCGGGCGCTGGAGCGGTTTGCTGAATATACCCTGATCAGGTGCGGCCTGGAAACCGGGCGGACCCACCAGATCCGGGTTCATATGGCCTTTATCGAGCACCCCGTGGTAGGCGACCCCCTTTACGGGCCCCGAAAACCCCGGTTGGGGCTGGAAGGCCAGGCTCTGCATGCCGAGGTTCTAGGCTTCAATCACCCGGCTACTGGGGAGTACATGGAGTTTTGTGCCCCTTGGCCGGAGTACCTGAACAACATTCTGGACGAGCTGCGGGCGGCGGGAATGAGCGGGGTGGATGTAAATTTAGGCCTTGACAACTCGGGGGGTCATGATAAACTTAAGAAAAAATAGCCTTTAAGTTAGTCCTGTGAGACTAGCAAGGAACGGATGGCGGCGGCATTGTGCCCTACTTGCTTGACTTACAGGCGGGTAGGGATTCTTAGTTTAAGGGGGGAGCCGAATGACTATCAGAGAGAAGGCCCAGATTATGGATGCCGAGGGTATCCGCCGGGCTATTACCAGGATTGCCCATGAGATAATCGAAAAGAACAAGGGGACGAGCGGCACGGTTCTGATTGGCATTCGCAGGCGGGGTGTTCCCCTGGCGGAGCGCTTGGGTCAGAGGATTAAGGAGATAGAAGGGGCGAGACTTCCGATCGGGGTCTTGGACATCACTCTCTACAGGGACGACTTGAGCACCCTGGCGGAGCAGCCGGTGGTTCACCGGACGGAGGTTCCCTTCAGCATCGTGGATAAACGAATTCTTCTTGTGGATGACGTCCTGTACACGGGACGAACGGTAAGAGCAGCCCTGGATGCCCTCATCGACCTGGGAAGGCCCCAGTCCATACAGCTGGTAGTGCTGGTCGATCGCGGCCACCGGGAACTACCCATCAGGGCTGACTTCGTGGGCAAGAATGTTCCCACCTCCCGCCGAGAAGTGATAGCGGTTCACCTTACCGAGGTGGATGGGGTGGATAAGGTGGTGATTGAAGAAATAACCGATTAGGGAAGCCCCTTTAAGTTAGTCCGGAGAGGCTAACAAGGGTAGGCCGGTCGATTATGATCGGGATAAGTCCTTGTTAGTCCTGCGCGACGACAAGGATTTTTTCATGTATAGGAAAGTATGCTTAACTCAAGGTTTTGGATAAGTAGGTGAGAGAACGGCTCCCCGGATGGGGAGGCTATTTTTCGGGAAATTATAGGGAAAGAGGTGAAACCATGGGGCTAAAGGGGAAAGACCTGCTCGGCCTTCGCGAAACCAGCGCTGATGAGATCGAGCTGATTCTGAAAACGGCGGAACCGATGAAGGAGATCATCGGCCGGGAGATCAAGAAAGTGCCGACGCTCCGGGGTCGGACCGTAATTAATCTCTTTTACGAAAACAGCACCCGAACCCGAACCTCTTTCGAACTGGCGGGGAAATATATGGGGGCGGACACGGTCAGCCTCAATGTGGCAACGAGCAGTGTGCAAAAAGGGGAGAGCCTCCGGGACACGGGCAAGACCATCGAGGTGATGGGAGCGGATGTGATTATTATCCGCCATTCGGCCGCCGGGGCGCCACATTTTCTGGCTAAGTGCGTCAAAGCCCGGGTGATCAACGCTGGGGACGGCTTCCACGAACACCCCACCCAGGCCCTCCTGGACCTGTTCACAATTAACGAAAAGAAGGGCCGGATCGGGGGGCTTGTCGTGGCTATCCTCGGGGATATCCTGCACAGCCGTGTAGCCAGGTCCAATATCTGGGGTCTGACCAAGCTGGGGGCCGAGGTGAGGGTGGTGGGGCCTTCAACCCTGATGGCTCCGGACATTGCCAGTCTCGGGGTGAAGGTATTCCACCGGGTTGAAGACGCGGTTGCCGGGGCGGACGTGATCAATGTCCTGCGCCTGCAGCTGGAGAGGCAGCAAAAAGGGCTGTTTCCTACCATCAGAGAGTACGCCCGCCTGTTCGGGTTGAACCCGGCGCGGGTTAAACTGGCCAAACCGGATGTCCTGGTGCTGCATCCCGGCCCCATGAACCGGGGTGTGGAAATCTCGCCGGAGGTGGCCGACAGCCTCCACTCGGTGATTAACGAACAGGTGACCAACGGGGTGGCGGTGCGGATGGCCCTGCTGTACCTGTTAATGGGAGGGGGGAGCGGCGATGAGGTTGCTCATTAAGGACGGGCGGGTTCTGGACCCGGGTTCCGATATAGACGGCGTGATGGATGTCCTGGTGGAAAACGGCGTCATTACAGGGGTGGGCACCGTGTTACCCGCAACTAACGCCAGGGTTCTTGATGCCAGAGGAAAGGTTGTCTGCCCCGGCCTGATCGATATGCATGTCCACCTGCGGGAGCCCGGGCAGGAAGCCAAGGAAACAATTGCCACCGGAACCAGGGCAGCGGCCAAAGGGGGATTTACCGCCGTCGCCGCCATGCCCAACACCAGCCCGGTGGCCGACAACCGGGCCGTAATCGAGGCAGTTCGCTGGAAAGCAGCAGCTGATGGGGTGGTCCGCGTATACCCGGTGGGGGCCATGACCAAAGGGTCCCAGGGTGGGGAACTTTCCGAAATCGGTGATCTGAGGGCAGCCGGTGCAGTTGCCCTATCTGACGACGGGAAGCCGGTGATAAGTGCCGAAGTGATGCGGCGGGTCCTTGAATACAGCGGCATGTTTGATCTGCCCTGCATCTGCCACTGCGAGGACGTGACTCTCAGCAACGACGGCCTGATGCATGAAGGGCTGCACTCCACCATCTTGGGCCTGAAGGGAATTCCCCGGGCGGCGGAGGAGATAATGGTGGCCAGGGACATCATTCTGGCTGAGATGATTGGGGCCAGGGTTCATATCGCCCATGTCAGCACTGCTGGCTCGGTACAGCTGGTGCGCGAGGCCAAGCGGAGGGGTGTGGCGGTGACTGCGGAAGTGACGCCGCACCATTTTACTCTTACCGATCAGGCGGTTTACGGTTACAACACGAGCACCAAGGTCAACCCCCCGCTCCGGTCCGAGGCGGACCGGGCCGCCCTGTGGGAAGGGCTGGCGGATGGAACGATCGATGTGATTGCTACCGACCATGCACCCCACACGCTGGAGGAGAAGGACATGGAGTATGCTTATGCGCCATTCGGGATGGTTGGGCTGGAAACGGCCCTGACCCTGGTCATAACCGAGTTGGTCGGGCGCGGGGTGTTGACCCTCAGAAAGGCCCTGGAGAAGCTGACGGTCAGCCCGGCCCGTATCCTGGGGCTCCCTGAGCCGAAAATAGAGGTGGGCGCCACCGCTGATCTGACCGTCATTAACCCGGAAGCATTTGTTACCGTAAATCCGCTCGAATTCCTGTCCAAGGGGAGGAACACGCCATTTTCCGGGTACCGGGGCAGAGGGGAGGCCTGGGCCACGATTGTGGGCGGCCGCATTGTGGTGGAGCAGGGGCACCTGGTGTCCTTGGGATCTGAATAAATCGTGGGGGCCAAGGGATCCGCAGCGGGCCCCTTGGCCGGACGCCGAATTCCACTTTTCGGTACAGTGAAATATGACAGAACGGCCGGGAGCCACAAGGCTATTAATAAAAAGCCCCGCTGCGCTTCCCGAAAATAAGGAGAAATTATGCCGCGCAGGAAAGATATCAACAAAGTAATGGTAATTGGCTCCGGCCCTATCATCATCGGGCAGGCAGCCGAGTTTGACTATGCCGGCACCCAGGCCTGCCGGGCCCTCATGGAAGAGGGGATTGAGGTTGTTCTGGTCAACAGCAATCCGGCTACCATCATGACCGACACCAACATGGCCGACCGGGTCTACATCGAACCCCTGACCTGGGAGTTCGTCGCCAAAATCATCGCCCGGGAAAAACCGGATGGGCTGCTGGCAACTCTGGGGGGGCAGGTAGGGCTCAACCTGGCCATTCAACTGGCCAAGAAGGGTGTCCTGGAGCGGGAAGGCGTTCGGCTCCTGGGAACCCCTCTTGAGGCCATCGAAAAGGCGGAAGACCGGGAACTGTTCAAAGACATGATGCTGGCCATCGGAGAACCCGTCCCGGAGAGCCGGATCGTAAACGCGGTTGATGGGGCGGTTGAGTTTGCCCAACGCATCGGGTACCCTGTCATAGTCCGCCCGGCGTACACCCTTGGCGGCACCGGCGGCGGGGTGGCGGGAAGTGAGGATGAACTACGGGAGATAGCCACCCGGGGGCTTAAGTACAGCATTATTGAACAGGTTCTAATCGAGCAGAGCGTGGCCGGGTGGAAAGAAGTTGAGTACGAAGTGATGCGTGACGCGGCTGACAACTGCATCACCATCTGCAACATGGAAAACATCGACCCGGTAGGCATCCACACCGGTGACAGCATTGTGGTCGCCCCCTCCCAGACCCTGTCTGACCGGGAGTACCAGATGCTGCGGTCCGCCTCTATCCGGATAATTCGCGCCCTCGGCATCGAAGGGGGCTGCAATATCCAGTTCGCCCTCGACCCGCTCAGCTTCCGGTATTACGTGATTGAGGTCAACCCGCGAGTGTCGCGGTCCAGTGCACTGGCGTCAAAGGCCACAGGCTATCCGATTGCCAAGGTGGCTGCCAAGATCGCCCTCGGATACACTCTGGGGGAGATCCAAAACGCTGTTACAGGGCAGACTTTTGCCTGTTTTGAACCGGCCCTGGATTACGTTGTGGTTAAACTGCCACGGTGGCCGTTTGACAAGTTTGCGTTCGCCAACCGGACCCTGGGCACCCAGATGAAAGCCACCGGGGAAGTGATGGCGATCGATCGGAGTTTCGGGTCGGCTCTTCTGAAAGCAATCCGGTCTCTGGAGACCGGCCTATCCGGGCTTCAGGTTCCCGGACTGGCCTCCATCCCCGCCGATCAGTTGGAGGCGGGGTTGACGGACGCCAACGATGAGCGGCTGTTCATTACTGCCGAAGCTTTTCGCAGGGGGTTGACCGTGGATCAGGTCGCCGATCTGACCCGGATTGACCGGTTTTTCCTGGAAAAGATTGCCGAACTGGTGAGGATGGAAACCCGGATCGAGACATTAGGGCTGCCCCCGAACTTGCTGCGGGAGGCCAAGGGATTGGGGTATTCGGACCGGCACCTGGCTGCCTTGAGCAACAGGTCGGAAACGGAAATAGACAATCTCCGGCGGGAACACGGGATCAGGCCGGTGTACAAGATGGTCGATACCTGCGCCGCCGAGTTTGAAGCGGAGACGCCGTATTTTTACTCTACTTATGACACAGAGGATGAGGCCGTAGTCGATCCGGTCCGCAAAGTGATTGTCCTGGGTTCGGGGCCGATTCGCATCGGTCAGGGAATCGAATTCGACTACTGTTCCGTGCATTCGTCCTGGGCCCTGAGGGAGGCCGGGATCCAATCTATCATTATTAATAACAACCCGGAGACGGTAAGCACTGATTTTGATACATCCGACCGGCTCTATTTTGAGCCGCTCCTCCCCGAAGATGTCCTCAACATCATCGCCAAAGAGAGGCCGGAGGGGGTCATTGTCCAGTTCGGGGGGCAGACTGCCATCAACCTGGCTGGGCCCCTGTCCCGCGCCGGGGTTCGGGTCTTGGGGACAGATGTCAATGACATCGATGCGGCCGAGGACCGGGATCGGTTTGACCGGCTGCTGGCCGACCTGGGGGTTGACCGGCCTCCGGGAAAGACCGCCACCTCAGTGGATGATGCCGTTGCCGTCGCCGCAAACATCGGATTTCCGGTTCTAGTCCGGCCGTCGTACGTTCTTGGCGGGCGGGCCATGGAGATAGTGTACCAGATAGAAGACCTCAGGGCTTACATGGAGTGGGCCTTGGAAGTATCGCCTGATCATCCTGTCCTCATTGACAAATACCTGGCCGGGACGGAATTGGAAGTGGATGCCGTCTGTGACGGGCAAAACGTGCTCATTCCCGGCATCATGGAGCACATCGAACGGGCGGGGGTTCATTCCGGGGACAGCATCGCCGTCTACCCGGCCCACTCCCTGCCCCAGACTGCCCTGGACAAGGTGGTCGAGATTACCACCAAACTTGCCTGCGCCCTGCGCGTCAAGGGAATAATCAATATTCAGTTTGTCTTGTTTGAAAACCGGGTTTACGTTTTAGAGGTAAACCCGCGGGCCAGCCGGACCGTGCCCTATATCAGCAAAGTGACCGGTATCCCGTTGGTGAAGCTGGCGACACACGTGATTTTGGGAAAATCCCTTCCCGAATTGGGTTACGAAGGGGGACTGGTAACGCCGCCCTCCTTCACTGCTGTCAAGGTGCCCGTTTTTTCTTTTGCCAAGCTGCTGGATGTCGATACCTCCCTAGGTCCGGAGATGAAGTCTACGGGAGAAGTGATGGGGATTGACCCGGATTACTCCACCGCCCTATATAAGGCAATGGTGGCTTCGGGGTCTGTTGTCCCGGTAGAAGGGACAATCCTGGCTACCATCGCGGACAAAGACAAAGAGGAGGCACTTCCGATTCTCCGAGGGTTCGCTTCCCTTGGGTTCACCATCCTGGCCACTGCGGGGACGGAAAAATTCCTTTCTCATGCAGGGCTCAAGGTGGGAAAGGTAAACAAGGTTGAAGAAGGCCCCCCGACCATTGTTGACCTGATTCGGGGCGGCAGGATCAACCTGGTGATTAACACACTGACCAGGGGTAAACAGCCGGAACGGGACGGTTTTCGCATCCGCCGGGCGGCCGCGGAACACGGTGTTCCCTGCCTGACTTCTCTAGATACGGCATGCGCCCTCTATCAGGTTTTGCAGTTGATTAAGAGGGGCGAAGAGGTTTCGGTCCGGTCTTTGCAGGAGTACGTCGGGGAACAGTCGGGCCCGGCGCCCAGGTATAGGTTTTAACCCGTGCGGCAAGAAGTCTCCCTCCTCTAAGCTACCTTGCTCATGCTAATGAGAGCGTAGGCGGGAGATGAATTGCCGCTTTTCTTTCCCATGATAATCATTGATAAAACGTCCAGAA
>Ga0074195_1000420_pt1 | contig 86751 bp, 83 predicted proteins | sample EPASupsiteHSE623_FD_64525 | JGI IMG/M metagenome (GOLD analysis project Ga0074195, IMG submission 64525) | Bioremediated contaminated groundwater from EPA Superfund site, New Mexico - Sample HSE6-23 | ecosystem: Environmental > Aquatic > Deep subsurface > Groundwater > Contaminated ...
GGGGGGCAAGGGGATGGAGCGAGAGACCCGGCACTTTATCGAATCAACCGGTATCACACAGTCGTCGCGATCAAAAGAACAGGAACACGACTACCGCTATTTCCCGGAACCTGACCTTCGCCCTCTGCATGTACAGTCATGGGTGGCAGGTATTGTGCTGCCGGAACTTCCCGATGCCCGCCGGGAACGGTTCATTGCACAGTATGGCTGTTCACTAAACCATGCCCGCACCCTTACGGGAGAACTCAAACTTGCGAACTTCTTTGAAAAAGTCGTTGCCGCAGATCCAAAAGGGTTCTCAACCATTGCCGCCACATGGATTGCTGATACCCTGATCGGTGAGTTGAATTACCGCAGCATGAGCCTTGACCGCGTGGATACTGCCGGAGTCACCGAACTTATCGGAATCCTGAAACAGGGCACCATCACGGACAAGAGCGGTATCGAGGTGCTCCGGGTCATGCTCGACCAACGCCTGAAAAACGAACCGATGGAAACTCCCGCTGCAATCATCTCGCGCCTGAACCTGATAAAAACTACTGGTGATAACAGTGCAATTATCAACGCAATTGAAGAAGCAATAACAGAAAATCCCAGGGCACTTGAAGATTACCGGGCAGGAAAAGGCGGGGCGCTCAACTTCCTTGTCGGCCAGGTCATGAAAAAGACGAGAGGCAAAGCAGATCCCGGCGAACTGAACCGGCTGCTCACTGAAGCCTTAGCCAAGCGGGAGGCGTAATCACCGTGCACCTGATCGTTGCTGAAAAGAACATATCCGCACGCCGTATCGCCGAGATCCTCGGCCACGGAAAAAGGATTGTTGAAAACAAGGATGCCGGTGTGTCGACCTACAGTTTTGGCGAAACGACGACGGTAGGGTTGCGGGGGCATGTGGTCGAGATCGACTTCGTTCCGGGATACAGCAACTGGCGGAGTGAAGAATATAAACCCCGAAGCCTGATCGATGCAAAAACCATCAAGATCCCCACCGAACGAAAGATCGTCTCGCTCCTCCAGAAACTGGCAAGAAAAGCAGATCGCGTCACCATTGCAACGGATTTTGATACCGAAGGAGAGCTGATTGGGAAGGAAGCGTTCGAACTGGTCCGGGCGGTCAACCCAAAGGTAATCGTAGACCGGGCTCGTTTCTCCGCGATCACATCGCAGGAACTTTCGCATGCCTTCTCCCACACCACGGAACTCGATTTTGCCCTTGCCGCGGCAGGAGAAGCACGACAGTCCATTGATCTCATGTGGGGCGCAGCGTTAACCCGGTTCATCTCGCTCGCGGCACGACGTGGCGGGCAGAATATTCTATCGGTGGGCCGGGTGCAGAGCCCGACATTGACCATGATCGTGGACAGGGAAAAAGAGATAGAAGCATTTGTCCCTGAGAAGTACTGGCAGATCTCGCTCCTGACAGAAAAGAGCGGTGAGGTTGTTGAAACCCGGCATACCCACGGGCGGTTCCATGAAAAAGCCGAAGCGCAACTCGCCCATGACCGGACAAAAGCACCCCTCGTGGTCACTGATATAAAAACCGGTACAAAGCAGGACCGGGCACCTTCGCCATTTGATACCACCAGTTACATCGTAGCAGCGGCACGCCTTGGGTTTTCCGCAGCCAATGCAATGCGGATCGCCGAAGACCTGTATATGAACGGGTACATCTCCTACCCGAGGACGGACAATACGGTCTATCCCCCGTCCCTTGACCTGGATGGAATATTAAAGGATATCCGGAACTCGCCGTTCAGAAAAGAGGTGGAATGGACCATGGCAAACCGCCGGGCTGTCCCGACACGGGGGAAGAAATCCTCCACTGATCACCCCCCGATTCACCCGGCCGGCCCGGCCACCCGCGAAGCGATAGGCGACGACGCATTCCGGATCTACGAACTGGTGCTCCGCCGCTTCCTTGCAACACTCGCGCCCGATGCGCAGTGGAAGACGTTAAAGGTCCTCTTTGTCGCTGGTGGGGAAGAGTACACGGCAACCGGGGGGCAACTCCTCGAACCCGGCTGGCATACTGTCTACCCGTTCAGCGAGGCAAAAGAGATGATCCTTCCGGCGTTTGTGACCGGAGAGCATCTCCCGATCAAAAAAGTTGCTCTCGATGAGAAAGAGACACAGCCTCCCGCACGGTTCACCCAGAGCAAGCTTATCCAGATGATGGAAGAACTTGGCCTTGGCACCAAGAGTACCCGCCACGAAGTGATCGCAAAACTCGTGTCGCGCAAGTACGTGGAAGGCACCCCCCTGCGTCCCACGCTTGTAGGCCGGGCCGTCATCGAATCCCTGGAACAGCATGCGGATATGATCATAAAACCCGACATGACCCAGACGCTCGAATCCCACATGCAGCAGATTAAGGAGAGCACCCGGACGCGGGAAGATGTGATCAAGGAATCCCAGATGATGCTCCACCGGGCATTCGATCAGCTGGAGGCAAATGAGCAGGTGATTGGCGATGATATCCGGGGAAGGACAGCAGAAGAGATGAACCTGGGAAAATGTCCGGTCTGCGGGGGCACTATTGCGATCAAGCACATGCGGGGCAATTCGCAGTTCATCGGCTGTTCCCGGTATCCTGATTGTACCTTCAATATCGGTCTTCCCAATGCGCAGTGGGGCTTTGCAGTACGCACTGATGAGATATGCGAAAAGCACATGCTCAACTTCGTCCGGCTCGTCCGAAAGGGTGCCCGCCCGTGGGATATCGGCTGCCCGCTCTGCCACCAGATCACCTCCAACAAGGAATCACTGGCCGAGATCCCATCCATGACTGATGTGCTTGCATCGAAGATCCAGGCAAAGCACGTCTACACGGTAGCTGAGATAGCACGCAGTACTCCCGAGCAGATGGCAAAAAGGCTCGACATATCAATGGATGCAGCACAACAACTCATCAGCGATGCCGGATCCGTGCTTGAAAAACTGCGCCGACGGTCCGAATGCCGAAAGTTCCTGCGTGAGCGCATTATACCCAGAAAAGGACGCAGCTCGGCAAAGATCCTCACGGCATTAAAAGATCTCGGAATCACCGAGCTGTTCGGGCTTGCCCACACCGATGCTGCAACATTAAAGAAAGCCGGGGTGAGTGAAGCAGAAGCTGAACAGATCCTCACCGAAGCAAAGCTCATGTATTACGGGCAGGTGCTCAAAGACATTGGCATCCCCGCGGTCAGCTTAAAAAAATACCTTTCAGCGGGAATAATAACGCCGGAGATGTTCTGTGAACGCACTCCTGAAGCCCTGAGTAAACTCGCAGGGGTGTCACCCGCTACCGTGCAACGACATGTGGATCTGGTCTGCACATTCTTAAACAAACCACAGCCCAAAAAGATACCGAAACTCAAGATAGAAAAAGGGAAAAAAGAGCTGCTTGCGATCCGGGGGATCACCGATTCCGTTGTTGAAAAACTCCTGATGGCAGGAATCACGAATACTACAACCCTGCTTTCAGCAGATGCCGGTACCATTGCGGCTGCTACTGGCATAACGGTTCAGAAAATAAAGGATTTTCAGGCTGCAATCCAGAAAAAGAAGGATACAGCGATTATCCAGATCTGATTATTAACCTATTTTTTTAAGGCAAGTTCGATGGCTACGCGAAGATCATTATCATCGAAAGGTTTGATAATGAATCCATCGGGTTTTGTCGCTTTGGCCCGCTCAAGCGTAGCCCCATCCGAATGGGAAGTAACATAGACAATGGGTATGTTGGATCCTTTTTTTATCATCATTGCCGTTTCGATACCGTCAATATTTCCCTGGATGTTGATGTCCATTAGGACGAGATCCGGCTTGTGTTTCGCCACGAGTTCCAGGGCTTCCCCTGCATAGGTGGCCCGACCGCAGACGGTATAACCAAGATTCTTTAACCGCCAGTCTGCCACTTTGGCAATGATATCATCATCTTCAACAATAAGGATTTTTTCACCTGACATGAAATCCCACTTCCAATATATAATGAAGAGAGCATCTGCCTGATATGCTTACCGCCTGTTTAATCGCGGGTAAACCGCCAGGTACCGTTCGGTATACGGATCTCAAACCGGGCTCCTTTCTTAAAAATCCCGTTCTCTTCAATGGTTATTCCGGTTATTGCTAAAATTTCTGCGGTCAGGAACAGACCCATGCCGGTATTCTTTCCCACACCCCGTTTAAAGATCTCGCTTTTCTGCCCTGCTTCAACGCCCACACCATCATCCTCAAAAACAAGCGAGAGACCCTTATCGGAAATATGAGGATATATCGAGATCGTAGTGAGAATTATTCCATATCTTACTGCATTCTCCACAAGGTTATAAAACACTTTTTCCAGTAACGGATCCGCATAGATCTCTATCTTTTCGAATTCTACGGAAAAGACAATCCCGGATTTTTGAAAATTCTGCAATACCTTGTTGAGAATGACATCAACGTTCTGCCATTGGGGCAGGTGAACACCGACTTCCTGGTACTCCCTGGTAAACGTAATATGGCGCTGGATAACCCGGGTAAGATCCCTGATATCATTGAGCAGCTGCTCCCGTTCTTCAAGAGAGTTCGTTGCTTTTGCCATATCCACGCACCCGAGTAATCCGGTAATCGTGTTGAGGATATCATGCCGGGTGATCTGGTTCATCAGATTCAGCTTTTTATTGGCGATATCGATCGCATCTTCAACACGCTTTCGTTCCGTAACATCACGCAGGATCCCATAAATCCCAACCGGCTTTCCTGATATATCAAGCCGAAGGGTACTTTTTTCCTCGAACCAGTAAGTTGTGCCCCATTTGTCCACGAGCCTGAACTGGGAAACGAACTGGGCATTCTTTTCCAGATCACGGGACATATTGTTTTCTACCCGGTTGATATCCGCGGGATGGATAAGAATACGAAGCGATTTCCCGATCACCTCTTCTACAAGGAAACCATATTTATTGACCTGCGGTGAGACAAAGGTAATAATCCCGTCCATATCTGTGGAAAAGAGGATGTCAGAGGTATTTTCCGTGAGCGCCCGGTATTTCTCCTCATTCTCTTTAAGTGCATCTCTGGTCTTATTTTGCTCGGTAACATCCGTGATCGTGCCAACCCACCCGTGAAATTTGCCTTCCTTATCGATGAGGGGGACGGTCTGGCCAAAAAGCCAGTAGGTAGTTCCATCCGGGTGTATATACCGGGTTTCAACTCTGCTCGTTTTTTGTTCTCTGATCGATTCGCCAATCTCCTCAAGCACGCGAATGCGCTCTTCCTGCGGAAGTATGTCTACCCAGTTCGTTCCCCGGATCTTTTCAAACGTGATTCCGGTGATTTTCGAGAATGTCTCGTTGACAAAGGTGACATGCCCGGAAGAGTTCAGCCGGAACACACCCACCGGAGATGCCTGCAGGATGCAGGTAAGCAGTTTTGTGCTTTCCTCAAGTTGTTCCCCAAGCCTTTTTAGTTCGGTGACATCGACAACAATTCCACGGAAACCGGTAACCTTTCCTTCCTTTTTAATAGGTGACGTCGAGATGATTTCTTCCAAGAAGGTCCCATCGGGTCGTTGTATAGTGTAGACTTCTCCAAGGGAAGGTAAGCCCGCCGTAACTGCTGCAAGTTCGCGTTTCATCTGCTCGATATTTTCATGAGATAAAAACCCGCTGATATTGATTCCCTGTTCGATCATCTTCTCGGTAATCCTGAATTGTTCGGCACCCGCTTTATTGATATAAAGGAGATTCCCTTCTGTATCTATCTCAAAAATGATCTGGGGGAGAAGTTCGGCAAGTTCACGGAACCGTGTTTCACTGACCTGTACCTTATGACGAACGGTATCGATGGTATCCAGCATCCGGTTAATTTCCCAGGCAAGACCAGAGAACTCATCCTCACCTCCGATTTCCACCCGATCTGATTTTCGGGTTCTGTTGCCGATGTCATGCACTTGCATGACCAGTCTATTCAGCCGGCAGAGTACCAGCTTGTCAAGCAGGAACATGACAAACAGACCAAACACCAGGCCGGCGATGAGGATAATCCCGATGAACCGAAACGTAGTCAACAAACCCTGCTGGTAGATACTGCGGGGATCGCTGATCCCGAGGATAAGGGCATCCCTGCCATAAATATCCTTAAGGAGCGCGTAACCTACGATGGTGTTCCGGTCAATCAGCTGGATTATCCCCTTTTCTTCAGATTTTTGCTCCTGAAGATTGTGCAACAAGTCAGGGGGGAGTGCCGGGTCATCCACCCGGAAAAACGTGAGCGAGGGACGGGTAAGCCGGGCCAACCGGTTCACTTCTTCGCTGTCAATATAGCGTCCCATAATCACCACACCCTGGGGTTCTCCGGAAAAATCAGTTCTGACTATCGGGCGGGATACGATGATCATCGGGTGATCGGCGAGTAGTATAAGACCCTGGGTCGCTCCCCGGGGATCTGAAAGATCCAGAAGAGGTTTTTTCGGGCCAAGCTGATCCACAAGATCATCCGGAACCGTTACCATCATCCGGCTACTGAAATTATATGCACCGGAATAGAGGATATCACCATTCCGGTTTGTAATAATGATAACATTTACCCGGAGATTATTGAAGGTGTCAGGAGCGAGGTTGGTAACAATGAAATCGGGTTTCGTTCCTTTTACAAAGTTATAAGAGTCATCCCACGGCCCCCAGTCAGAAACTATTGTAGACAGGGAATTGGTTTCATCATCAATTCTCGTTACTGCCTGCTGAAGATCTTTTGCTGTGTACTGCTGTTCAAGATCGGCGTAACTGGATAATATTACGATAGAGGAGAAAACACAGACCAGCGTCATGAGGATAATCAGTAATGCAATAAAAATAAGCGCGGTTTTTTGCTGGAGTTTCATAAGGATCGCTTGGTATGTTCCTCCTTTCTGCTGAACAGTTAAATATTATGCTATTACGAAGGGGGTAAAAACGGTGCAAAGAACGTGCGCGTGCTGATTACCTTATATTCGCCATTAAAAGAATTCCATTCTGTTTATGGGGAAGCAGAACCAATAGTGTCTGGTTTATGATGAAGTGGAAAGACTGGGTGCATGTGACCAAACTGGATCCTGACAAACAGCTAAAGCCGGGCGACATAGAAGCCATCGCTGCAAGCGGTACCGATGCCCTCATGCTCTCGGGCACCCTCAATGTAACAAAGGAGAACCTTGCTGCGTTACAAAAACAGGTAAAGGCATATGACCTCCCTCTCGTGATGGAGCCGGCGGGACCTGAGGCGGTACTCGTGCAGGGGGTCGACTATGTTTTTGTTCCCAGCGTCCTTAACTCAATGGATGTACAGTGGATTGTAGGTAAACATCGTGCATGGGTACAGCAGCAGAAGAGTCATATCCCGTGGGATGCGGTTGTTCCTGAAGCGTATATTGTACTTAACCCGAACTCATCGGTAGGGAAGGTCACTAAAGCGGTCTGCGATCTGAAAGCAGAAGAAGTCGCTGCCTACGCTGCTGTCGCCGATCACTACTTCCATTTCCCGATTATCTATATCGAATACAGCGGGATGTATGGTGATCCGGCTGTTGTTAAGGCGGTATCAGAATCTCTTGACAAATCCCTCCTTTACTATGGGGGAGGGATCAACTCTGCTGATAAGGCTGCACAGATGAGCAAATATGCAGATACAATTGTTGTCGGCAATGCCGTCTACGATCAGGGTGCAGCGGTTTTGAAAGCAACCGTTGATGCAATCCAGTAATTTTTTTTATGCCCGAAATTGATATCGTCCTTGTCGAGCCTATCTACGAAGGCAATGTGGGATTTGCTGCACGGGTGATGAAGAATTTCGGGTTTCACCGGCTTGTACTCATCAATCCCTGCAAACTGGGGAACGAAGCAGATGCCCGGGCATCCCATGCCTGGGATGTACTCCACAGCGCAGAAGTCTGCACGATCGAAGACGTGTTTGCCCGGAGCAACATCGTTATCGCTGCCACCGGCACCGTGAGCAAATCGGTCTGCCGCGCCATGCGGATGCCGTTTTATTCACCCAAAGAGATCCGTGAACGAATAAAGGATACTGACGGGCGCATCTCGATCCTCTTCGGGCGGGAGAACTGGGGACTCAATAACGAAGAGGTGAAACGCAGCGATATGATCTGCACAATCCCGACTGATGAGGAGTACCCGATCCTCAATCTCTCGCATGCCGTCGGCGTTGTCTGCTATGAGCTTGCAAACATGCCGCTGCCCAGCATAACTCTTTGTCCAGCAAACGACATGGCGCACCTGTACCAGCACATTGACCGGTATTTAGATGAAATTCATCATCCCGAGTTCAAGCGGGAGAACACTATGATCCTTATCCGGCGGATTCTCGGGCGGACGAACCTGACGATTCGCGAAGCAAGCACCCTGCACGGGCTGCTCCGCAGGAGCGAATGGCATATCGATCCGTCACTACTGGACCGGGATAAGACGGGAAGGCAGAATCTTGAGGATGATGAGTAGGGTGCGTATGCATCCTCCGATTTCCTTACGCGGTTTTAGAAGGTAACAGGATACCTGCAAATACTATTCATTGCTGCATTCACTATAAAAAAGAAAAAATTACTGTTACTAACGATTTTAATACCCGTAACATCCAGCGCAGAACCCCTTATGACCAATAAACTCCCATCATATCACCACTATGATCCTTGTGGACTGGCAGCTCCTTGACCGCATAAGCAGGGGCTTTATCCGGATTGAACCGTACGATCCCGCACTCGTTCAGCCCAACTCGGTCGATATCCGGCTCGGCAACCATTTTGTCTGGTACAAGCCGGGCACAGCAGTGATTGACCCGTATAACCAGGATAGTGTCACGTCCGATGTGGAAGAGGTGCACGCAGACTCGTTCATCCTCAATCCCGGGCAGTTCATTCTCGCCGAGACGCTGGAGACTATCGAACTTCCCGATAACATCGTAGCAACGATTGAAGGAAAATCAAGCATCGCCCGGCTCGGTGTGACCCTCCACCAGACCGGCGGCTGGATCGATGCCGGGTTCCGGGGCACCATCACGCTTGAGATGGCAAACGTGAATGCCCGCCCGGTGAAAGTGTATGCGGGCATGCCCATCGGGCAGCTCGTCTTTTACACCACGGAGCGGGCAACCAACCCGTACTTCAAAAAGGGCGATGCGAAATATCTCGACCAGCGACAGGCAACCCTCTCGCGGTACCATGAGAACCGGAAAAAATGATCAGGTGATTGGATTGACAGGGCAGGGGAATGGACTGGGACAGTTCCCTTCCAGAATTGATCCTGAATCGTCACCGGTTTTTTCATCCCGGTAAAACGGTGCAGGGTTAAGCACTATAAATACCATAAAAACCCATTTTATACGGATGATCATACCAGATCGGAGATGAATTAATGCGACTTCTTCTCATTCATTCTGACTATATCGAATACGAAGCTAAAAAGAAGACAAAGATGGCGGAGGAGTGCACGGTTCTTTCAGACAGGGAAGAAGAGGCACTCACCGTTTTCTGCGCCGTGGAATCGATCGATGAGGAAGACCTTGAAGGCGTGATCCTGCAGGCAATCGCAGAAGTGAAAAAGACTGCCGGGCAGGTCAACGTCAACAAGATCGTAGTGTACCCGTACGCCCACCTTTCAAGCGACCTTGCATCACCGGACACAGCGGTTGCAACGCTGAATGCCCTCAAGACGGGACTTGAAGCGGAAGGATTTGCCGTCAAGCGTGCACCTTTCGGCTGGTACAAATCGTTCAAACTTTCCTGCAAGGGACACCCGCTCTCCGAGCTCTCCAAAACGATCGTGCCCGGCGAAGAGGGTGCTGTTAAGAAGGAAAAGAAGGAAGTCACCCACGACTGGTTCGTGCTGACCCCGGACGGGAAGCAGCACGACTATAAGGAGTTCCTCGACAACTCAGCGTTCGGCTGCCTCGTAAAAAAGGAGCTCGGTGTTGCAGTGCCAACCGGCGGCGAACCTGCTCACGTTGACCTGATGCGTTCCAAGGAGCTCGTGGACTACGAGCCCGCCAGCGATGTCGGGTGCCTGCGCTGGATGCCCAAAGGCAAGATCGTCCGCGACCTGATCGCCGATTACGTGCTCAGGCTCGTGCTCGAATACGGCGGCACTCCTGTTGAGACCCCGGTTATGTATGACCTCGGGGACCGGGCGATCTATGAGCATGCCGAGAAGTTCGGCGAGCGCCAGTACCGGTTCAAATCCAACAACCGGAACATGATGCTGCGGTTTGCTGCCTGCTTTGGCATGTTCTCCATCATGCGCGACATGCACATCTCGCCCCACAACCTGCCCATGAAGATGTACGAGCTCTCCACCTACTCGTTCCGGCACGAGCAGAAGGGCGAAGTAATCGGGCTTAAACGCCTGCGGGCATTTACCATGCCCGACATGCACTCGCTCTGCACGGATATGCCCGAAGCCCTGAAGTGCTTTGAAGAGCAGCTTGCCATGGGATGGCAGACCGGCCGCGATTTCGAGACAAAACTCGTTGCCGCATTCCGGTGCACGAAGGACTTCTACGCAGAGCACGAGGCATGGGTCAAGAAGATCGTCAAAGAATCGGACTGCCCGATGCTTATTGAGATCCTATCCGACCGGGTCCATTACTGGGTTGCAAAGATCGATCTCGCTGCCATCGACGGCCAGATGCGCCCGATCGAGAACCCGACCGTCCAGATCGATGTCGAGAGCTCGACCCGGTTCAACATCAAGTACCACAAAGAAGACGGCACCGTTGTCCACCCCCCCATCCTCCACTGCTCGCCAACGGGCAGTGTCGAGCGCGTCATCTGTGCGATCCTTGAAAACATCTCCACCCAGCAGGTTCCCACATTACCTACCTGGCTCTCACCTGCACAGGTGCGGGTGATACCGGTTACCGAACGTCACACAGCATTTGCAGAGGAAGTCTGTACTGCTATCAATGCCGCACAGGTCCGGTGCGATATGGATGACCGGGAAGAGAGCGTAGGAAAGAAAGTCCGCGAAGCCGGCATGGACTGGGTCCCCTACGTGATTGTTGTCGGCGACGAAGAAGTCGCAAGCCATAACTTAACCGTCACGGTACGGAAGAAGTCACAGCCCAACAAGCCGTTCAAGGAGCAGCTTTCCGTAGACGCACTCATCGCAGCAGTGCACAAGGATACCGAGGGCATGCCGTTCCGCCCGCTCTACACCCCGCGCAGACTTTCCAAGAAAGCGCGGTATATCTGAAACCTTTTTTTACGCGTCGTGTGCTTTTATCGCAACATTACGGTTTTTTGGGAGATGGATGGTAAACGTGCTCCCCAGGTTCACGATACTGTCCACACTGATGTAACCGCCATGCATCTGGACGTATTTTTTTGCAATGGATAACGAGAGTCCGATCCGATCGTTTTTCCTGCTGATCGTGCCGGGATCCGGAAGATGGAACGGTTCAAAGATCTCATCGAGCTGGGTATTGGTGATACCAATGCCATTGTCCTGGATCGCAACCCGGTGCATCTTGTCTGAAGGATTTGACAGGTACGAGATACGGATCTTTCTTGGAGGTTTTGAATAATTCACTGCATTCGAGAGCATGGAATCGATCACGGTCGATATTTTACCGGCATCCGCTTCGAACGTGAGATTGTGGGGGATATCTACCGTTATTTCGGCTTTTGTTGCATATCCTCCCGCATCGATGATCGACTGGATCATCTCATCGGGAGAAAAAACCGAGTACTTCAACGGGATCTTTCCTGCATCAAGTACAGAGAGTTCGGTTACCTGCTGGTAACGGGTATAGTTTTCTGCAGCAACCTGCTCAGCCAACTTGCGCTTGTTGATATCGATCACCGAGCAGCTCACCTGGTTGTCGCTGACCCGTCGCCAGGAGAGATTTACCCAGAGCGGATCCTGGTTTTTGGAAAGAAACTGGGTTTCGAAATTATCCACATCTTCGCTCGAACCTAAGTACTCAAAGAATTTGCGCTGTTCTTCTTTGGAAATAAATAACTGGGGGAGCGTCATGCCTGCAAATTCTTCATGAGTGTAGCCCAGCATCTGCGACAGGTAATTGTTGGTCATACGGATTGCAAAGCTGTTCTGGTCAAACAGGACAATTCCCAGAAGTGAAGTATCAAAGATACTTCGGTAGCGTGCTTCGCTCCGGTTTACTTTTTCGGTGAAATGTGCAACCACAGCCGCAATACAGATAAAAAGAACGGCCTGTCCGGTGGTGTAGATCAAAAGACCGGTATCGGGAAAAAGGTAATCATAGGCCAGTACCTCGTACGCAACAGCACAAATTCCTGCAAGGATTAATCCCCGTTTTTGATAGAAATAGGTGGCATAGAGGATGGGAAAGTAAAACAGCTGTGCGTAGATGGTTCCGATGTTTGCACGGAGGGATACCGCAGTGATTACAATACAGCTGATGGTTAAGGATAAGATGACAATCAGGCGTACTAGGTCAGTATGTGAAATGTTGATACGGGAGACAGGGACATACTGAACCATGGATATTTTCGATCTTGATTGTATGAGAAGATAAAGGTACCACGTTTGTGGAAAAATATCCCCCGTAGCCGGAAAATACCCTGCCGGTGCCAATCGATTTTCAATCAGCGGTTAACAAATCATCCGCAGATGATCTCCCCCATCGAAAACAGGGGGATAAAGAAAAAATGTGCAGTTGTTCTTATATGCGGAGGGGGGAGAGTTTTTCAATCACGCGTTCCACCTGCCGTACAGATGTACCGATGTAAGTATCCGGGTTAAGGAGTGCAGCAATATCGCTTTTTGAACAGTACCTCACGATTTCCGGATCGGCTCCCAGTACATCGGCAAGAGGCCGGTTCTCGGCAAGCGCCTGCATGCTTGCCATCCGGATCCGCTCGTGGGAATCCTGGCGGTTCATGCCCTTCTTCGTCAGTTCGATCATGACCGACTCGGCCATGTTGATCCCATGGAGGAACCCTAAGTTCCTGCGGATTCCCGCCCGGTTGATCACCAGACCATCAAGAACAACAATCATGAGCCGCAGGCAGTGATCGGTGAGGATGGATGCCTCGGGAAAGAGTACCCGCTCACAGGATGAATTCGTGAGATCGCGCTCGTCCCAGAGGGTGTTGTTCTGGAGGGCGGGTTCAACAGCTGACCTGATGATTCTGGCAAGACCGCAGACCTGTTCGCTCTTGATGGGGTTGCGCTTGTGCGGCATCGTGGAGGAGCCAACCTGTTTTGCCCCGAACGCTTCCTCGACCTCGCCGATCTCGGTCCGCTGGAGCGAGCGGACCTCTACACCAATTTTGTCGAGCGTTGTTGCGACACCTGCACAGAACATGAAGTACTCTGCATACCGGTCGCGGGAGATCACCTGGCTTGAGACGTCCACCGAACTCATACCGAGATACTCCATCATGGTTGCCTGCACTTCCATGCCCTTAGGCCCGAGCGCTGCCTGCGTGCCTACCGCACCGGTCATCTGCCCGACCACGACCCGGGGACGCATCTGTTCGAGGCGCTCGATATGCCGTCCGACCTCACTTGCCCAGATGGCAAACCGGAGGCCATAGGTTGTCGGCACGCCGTGCTGCCCGTGGGTCCTGCCGATGCAGACCAAAGACTTTGTCTCAGCCGATCGCCTGAGGAGCACCCCCAGCAGCTGGCGGAGTTTCTTGTCGATCTGGTCGAGTGTCTGGCCAAGCTGGAGCCCGGTTGCAGTGTCAAGGAGGTCGTTGCTTGTGGCACCGTAGTGCACCCAGCGCCCGGACTCTCCCGATACTTCTGATATTGCTTTGACGATTGCCATCATGTCGTGGCTGATCTCCAGCTCGATTGCCTTTGCCCGTTCGAGCGAGGCATTGTGCGCTTTCTCGCTGATCTCGACTGCTGCTGCTGCCGGGATCATGCCGTGGTGTGCTTCAGCCTTTGCGAGCGCAACTTCAGCGCTGACAATGCAGGAAAAACGGTTCTTCTCACTCCAGATGGCACGCATCTCTTTTGTGCCGTAGCGCTCCTCGATGGGGTGGACTGCCATGGGTAGAAATGGGATGTTTTGGGATATAGTGGTTGGGGGGAGGTTCGGGGTTTTTAGTTACTATTCCTTTTTGAAATTGCGCAGGGTGTTACAGGGGGACTGGTGTGGTCCCCGTTAATATTTCATCTTCACCCCGCACCCCCACACCCATAAAACCCTTCAGCGCCAACACTGATCCCAATGGACAGCATCGACACCTACTTCCCGTACAGCGAATACCGCCCGGGCCAGCGCCACATGCTTGAAATCGCAGCGCAGGTTGCCCGGGAGGGCGGGATCGCCATGATCGATGCCCCCACCGGCAGCGGGAAATCGAGTGTCGTTGCTTCTCTCCTTGCCGAGCGGAACAAGAAGAAGATCGTGATCGCGGTGCGGACCGTCAGCCAGCTCACTACCTTTATCCGCGAACTCGAACTGGTGCGAAAAAAAGCGCCACACTTAAAAACAGTGTACCTTGTCGGCAAGAAGAGCATGTGCCCGCTCGGAGGCGAGGGGGACATCTATCGCAAATGCGAAGGAGTCAAGGCCTTCTCCTCCTCGCTCATGCGGGACCGTGCAGACAAGGGGGCGCTTGTTCCCGCCAAAGACCCGTTCATCATCCAGCAGATCCGTAAAATGGACAAAGAGCACCCGCTTCTCTGCCCGTATTATATCGCGAGCAAGCAGTTTGTACCAGCAGAGACCATGGGGGTCAAGATGGTGGCTTCAACCGAACTCCGGGCAAAGGCTGACCGGGTGATCTCGCACCCGGTGCCCCCGCGGGAACTTGGTGAATTTTCCGGGGCCTGCTGCCCGTACGAGCTGATGATGCAGGCAGCCCGTAACACCGATGTGGTCATCCTCAACTATCACCACCTCTTTGACCGGGACATCCGCGAGCAGCTCTACGCGAACCTCGGGGTGGAACCGCAGGATGTCCTGCTCCTCATCGATGAGGCGCACAACTGCGGGGATGTGATCACCGGTATCGAGAGCGTGACCTTAGAGGAGCGCGATCTCGAACAGGCATCCCGCGAACTCTCCGGTATGCGCAAGCGACACAAGGGAGCTGAGGCGGTTCAGCATGTACTGCCCCGGCTTACCGAATTCATACGGGGTCTTGCCAATTCTGTGGAAGCCGAAGACTGGTTTGATCCATCGATCTTCGACCGGATGATTGTCCGGGAATCCCTCTATAAAGAGATGGATGAGATCGTCGATGACCTGATGGGTTTATCCGAAACCATGCGGGAGAAGAACCAGCAGGCCGGGGAATTCCGGGAAACCGCTATCGAACGGCTGACTGAATTTATGGTCCGGCTCTCCCATTCCTCAACAGACCCGGCCTACCTCACAGTATACCGGAAAACGGAAGCGGGAATCACTCTCGAAGTGCGCAACATCGATCCGGCCGCCTCGCTCTCTGAAGTCTGCGGTTCCCACTCCTGCTGTATCCTGATCTCCGGCACGCTCTCCCCTGTCAACAGTTTCCGCCGTTACTATTTCGGTGATGCAAAGGTGACCACACTCTCGCTGCCCAACGCATTTCCCAAAGAGAACCGGCTGATTGCCTGTGCCAGCGACATCACGACGGCGTTCTCCATGCGGCAGAACAAGGACAATACCTCCCGCGTAAGCGACTATATCAAAGCATTCAGTGCGCTTAAAGGAAACCGGGCCTGTTATTTTCCCAGTTACCAGATCCTTGAATCATTTGCAAGCCTCGCCGTCCCGCACCTCCGGGGAAAAAAGATCTATATCGAACCCCGCGATGCGGCCAATGCAGCAGCAGCCCTCACAGAATTCCTGTCGCTGCCCGCACGGGGACAATCCGGTATCATGTTTGCCGTCTGCGGAGGAAAATGGAGCGAGGGGCTCGATTACCGGGGCGAGATGCTGAACGGTGCGATGGTGATAGGTCTCCCGCTTGCCCCGTTCAACCGGGTCAGGAAGATGACCATAGAATACTTCCGGCACAAGTTCGGCGATGAAGGAGAGTTTCTCTGCTACACCCTTCCGGCCGTCAACCGCTCCCTCCAGGCGCTCGGCCGGGTGTTACGCACACCGGAAGATCGCGGTGTGCTGGTGCTGGGGGAGAAACGCTTCCTGGAACGACGGGTGCGCCACGCACTTCCCGGATGGTTACAGGAAGAGATGATCGAATGCGATGTTACACGGTTCCGTGAGCTGATGGGGACATGGAAGTCGTAAGCGGTTCGTGCCGGTTCGGGTTGTGGTATGTCCAGGTCTGGTGGAACGATACTGCGGTGCACCGCGTACGTTTTTCCACAACCGCACTTGAAGGGGATGTCCCACCGCTCATCAGAAAATACTGCGGGGGACAAATGGTTGATTGTTCCGCCCTTGACAGCGTTGCTCTCCACGATGATACCGTATACAGCCGGATATACCGTGAAGTGCGGGAGATTCCCTATGGAAAGACCAAAACGTACGGGGAGATAGCAAAAAACATTGGCTCATCACCGAGAGTTGTCGGACAGGCAATGGCCCGTAATCCCACACCGTTGATCATCCCCTGCCACCGCATCGTTGCAGCACATGGCATCGGAGGATTTTCCCCGTCAGTAGAGATCAAGGAAGCGTTGCTTGCAATGGAAACAAAAACTCAGCGTAAAATACTACTGGGTAAAAAGCCAAGATAATTAAGGAGAGGCAATTACCTTACAAAGGAGAGCCGGATTTGAGATCAGCAGTGATTCTTGTTGGAGGAGAAGCACGACGTGCAAATGGCCAGGAGAAATATTTCTTCATGTACATGGGAAAGACGTTCATCGAACGGCTGATCGACACTCTCTCGCAGGTTGTAGACGAGATCATCCTTGTTGCACGGGATCCCGAGCAATGCAAACGATTCAACGGGATTGAAGGGGTACGGTGCATCACCGATATCCGAACCGGTACCGGGCCTATTGGCGGGCTCCATGCCGGAACCCTTGCAGCGCGCGGCGAGAAAATTTTTGTGTCTGCCTGCGATATGCCGTGTGTCGATTCCCGCATAGTCACTCTTTTATTCGACCGTATTGACGGCTTTGATGCTGCAATTCCCTGCTGGAACCCGGATATGCTCGAACCATTGCATGCAGTCTACAGGAGATCCGCACTGGTAACATATCTTGAAGATCACGAATCATTCTCCCTGCGAACTATGGTGAAGGGACTGAATTCCAATTACGTGCCAATCGAAGAAATCCGGGCCATCGATCATGAACTGACCACGTTTACCAATATCAACAAGATTGAAGACCTGGAACGGATTAATAGCGTCCGGAAATAAGATTGGTGCAGTTACCGCACCCAGCTCCTGCTTTGGAAAGCAAAAGAGCCCGCTTTTCGTCCTGCAAGAATATAAGCAATGAGATCATCGTTTTATTAGAGCATTTCCAGACAGAGCACCGGGGATTTTTCCGTGGATTACAAAAGGGAGCATCTTTCCAGCCAGAATGAAAAGGTCCTGCACTTTTTTATCATCGCTGCGGCATGTATCAGTGCAGTACTTACCACGATATTTTCCCTCACCCATGGAATCTTTGAAGTCTATCCCTTCCTGTATATTCTGCCGATCATCCTCGCAGTGTACTTTTATCCCAAACGGTCAGTTCTCATCACTCTCGGTATCAGTCTCCTGTATATCACGCTCATTTACATCTATGGTTTTTCAAATCCGACGGTGATGGCAACATCTACAGCATGGTTTGCAATCTTTATTGCAATTGCTGTTGTGGCATCGTCATATGCCAACAGATTACAGGAAGAACGCAGCAGGATACAAAATATCCTCGAAAATTCACAGGATGGTATCTTCTGCCTCGATCTCCGTACCAAACGGATCCGTGAAATTAATGTAAAATGCGCCCGGTGGCTCCGGTATGACCGTAAGGATCTCATCGGAAAAGAGATCTCCCGGATCTGGACTGATGAAAATGAACAGGAGCAGTTCATTTCCCATGCAAAAAAGGGATTATGCAACTCAGAGACTGAAGCGGTTTTTGTTGCACAGGACGGGACCCTTCTGCGATTTGTCCTGTCTGCAATACTTACCACAAATAACCAGATGCTCTGTTCGGTGATTGATATCACCGGCAACAAAATTGTCGATGAAGAGATACGAAAAACATTAGAGGATCTCGAAAATCAGGTCCGGCATCGCACCGCACATCTCGAACAGATGAATGAAGAGTTACGGGCTGAAATCCTTGAACACCGGCGCTTTGGGAGTAAGATCCTGTCTGGGAATTGTAGTGAAGACGAAGAGGAAGATAAATGACCGTTGCCGCTGAAAAAAAAAGCCAGATCTACTGGGCGGTTACCATCGGTATTACGATCCTTATTTCAGTCTATTTTACCGTTTATTCGCTCACCCATGGGATCCATGACGTATTCCCCTTCCTCTACTTCCTGCCCATTATACTCTTTGTCTATTTCTACCCGCACCGGGGCATCATCTTTTCCCTGATCATCAGTACGGTATACCTGCTGCTGGTCTATTACTATGGCAATTTTAATCCGAATCTGGTAGCTGTATCAACAGCCTGGTTTGTCATATTTGTAACAATAGGGGTGGTCACCTCATCCTTTGCTGAGGGGCTCAGGGAGGAAGAACAGAAATATCGCGGGATTTTTGAAAATTCACAAGCCGGGATATTTATCTTTGATCTCATATCACTGCGCATCCGGGAGATGAATGGGAAATGCGAACGGATGCTCAGATACAACCAAACTGACCTCATCGACAGGGATCTGTCCACAGTTCTTGTCGATTCAGTCAGCCGTGATTCGTTCATTCACCTGATCAGAACCCATGCCAATACCGGGGATATTGAACTGTTCTTCCACACCCGTGACGGCGCAGTACGGCAGTTCCTTGTTTCTGCGTCACGAGGCCAGAATGATATCGTGATCTGTTCTGCAATCGATATCACCGAGCGTAAACTGGCAGAACAGGTGATCCAGAAAGCCCGGGAGGATCTGGATCAGCGTGTACGGGAGCGGACAGACGAACTTTTGCAGGCAAACGATGAGCTCAAAGCTGAGATCCAGGAACGCAAGCAGTTTGAATCTGCCATCCAGCTGGCAAACCGGAAACTCAATACGCTTTCATCCATCACCCGGCACGATATCCTCAACCAGATCACGGCAATTGTCATGTACCTCTCGCTAGCTGAAGAAGAAGTCACTGATCCCATCACGCTGGAGCATCTCCGGAAAATTGACCAGGTTACCCAGTTGATCCAGAAACAGATACGGTTCACCCGCGATTACCAGAATATCGGTTCAAGTTCCCCCCAATGGCAGAACGTTGCCGGAACAGTTAAAGATGCAATCACGGATCTCGATCTTGGCGGTATCACCATAGAGACGGCCCTCAATGGTCTTGAGATTTATACAGATTTCCTGCTCGAAAAAGTGTTCTACAATCTTATTGAAAACTCGTTGCGCCACGGCGAGAAGGTTACCGTGATCCGGTTCTCCTTTAAAGAAACACCCGAAGGGATCACCATCTATTGTGAAGATGATGGCGTCGGGATCCCCATAAACGCAAAGGATCGGATCTTCAAACGGGAGTATTACCGTAATACCGGCTATGGCCTGTTCCTTGCCGGAGAGATATTGAGTATCACCGGGCTCACCATCAAAGAAACGGGTGAGCCGGGGAAAGGGGCACGGTTTGAAATTTACATACCCAGGAACGAATACCGGTTCGCAACTCCCGATAATACGATGTAACTCCGTCAGGTTTCGGAAACATTCTTACTTGTTGAATACCTGAAATATGGTTACCTGCTTCACGGTTTATCGCATCAGCCCCGGTAAAGTTGAGTCTTTTGTTCAATTGCGGCTCTGTTGAAATCCTATTTTCCGTTGCTTGTCTGTCATCTACGAAAGACAGGAGGGTGACCCCCTCTCTCCCCCAAAGGGGGAGGCAGCCCAGGGGGAGGCAGCCCAGGGGGAGTATCCCCTTGACCCCCTGCGAGTTTCCTTATCAACCTTCTGATGGCTATCGCAATATTGGGGGATGCCCAAGCGGCGGGGGCGGAAGTACGATGTGCTGTAGCCCCCAAGAGTATACATGGCCGTCAGGCCACAGGGACCCATGGATACAAGATATCCATAGCAGCGATTCTTTGGTGCTCCACAAGGATTTCAACAGAGAGCCTAAATTGCAATAACTCCTATCCGACTATCCCCACAGGCAATCGAACAGGAGGAAGGTTTCACCGTTGGCAGTGTAATTTATTTGAAAAACGAATATGCGTGTCGGGATTATGAACTACGGCAGTGCTCAAATCTTCTTTTTCCTGCCGCTTGCATCCCGCATATAATTCCCAAACTCGCTTTTTAAAAGTTTATCCCCGGAAAAAACCGGGCCATCCCGGCATACCCTGAGCCCGGAGGGATCCACACAGCACGAACCGCAGACACCAACGCCGCATTTCATGTACCTGTGCAGGGAGAACTCGGTCTTGTGGGCAATACCCTTCTCATCGACTTTCGAGAGCACCGAGCGCATCATCACTTCCGGTCCACAGACAGCAATCCGGTCGTATGCACCCAGATTGAGATCGTCCATGAGGGTGGTCACAAACCCTTTCTGCCCGAGCGATCCGTCATCGGTTGCGATCAGCACATCCGTGCATTCATCCAGCTGGTCGACAAAGAGCAGCTCGGATTCGTTTCGTGCACCCAGAAGCATCGTCATGACACAATCAGACCGTGCAAGGGGCAGGAGCGGGGCAGCGCCAACTCCTCCGGCAATCGCCAGCATCTTCTCTCCCTTGGTAAACCCGTTTCCGTACGGGCCGCGTATTCCCAGTTTTGCTCCTGGAGCGAGATTGAATAGCGCGCTCGTTGCATCACCGACTTTCTGGACCGTTATACTATTCTCTGATGACAGTGCCATCGGGATCTCATCCACGCCCGGCACCCAGACCATCACGAACTGTCCGGGGACATGAGGAATATATTCCTCGAAGATAAAGGAGCGGATTGCAGGGGTTTCTGTTTTCACCCGGGCTATGGTGACCGGTACAAGTCCCATCCTATCCTTTTCACTCATGGGCACACCCCACGATCTCTTCGAGATCAATTCCGTTCCTGGAATACAGCTCCTTTGCAATCGTCTCAAAGACGTGCACATCGCCGTGAACCGCACTGCCGATCTCCACGGCACGGGCTCCTGCCATCATCATCTCGATCACGTTGTCCGCGGTGGAAATTCCCCCGCAACCGATGATCGGGATTTTACACGACGCATAGAGTTCGTACACGCACCGGACGGCGACAGGGAAGATTGCGTTACCGGATAACCCCCCGAAGCGGTTGCCGAGAACAGGGCGCCGGATACCGGTCGAGATGCGCATGGCCTTTAAGGTGTTGATTGCAACGAGCGCATTCGCCCCGCCCCGCTCCGCAGCCTTCCCTATTGCCGTGATATCGGTCACGTTCGGCGTAAGTTTCACCCACGTGGGGACACCTGTCCGGCTTACTGCACGGGTACAGGCCTCCACCAGCGCCGGGTCGCTGCCAACCGCAGCACCATATCCCTCGGCATGCGGGCAGGAAAGATTCAGCTCAAACCCGGAAACTTTTCCTTTGAACCAACCGGCAACGGTGGAAAATTCATCGGGGTTTCCCCCAAAAATGCTTACAACAACAGGTTGTTTTGCAAGGGGCCCGAGTTCTTCAACAAAATCCTTTGAGGGGTTGGGCAGCCCCATGGCGTTCATCAGCCCGTCATCCAGTACTACGAGACAGGGCCCGGCATGACCCTCTTTGGGTACAGGACCTATTGATTTGGTCACGACACCCCCTGCCCCAAGCGAGAGCATCCGTGCAAGCGATGTGCCGGTCGTTCCCAGTACCCCGGCAGCGAGCAGGAGGTGATTGTTGAGCGCTACGCCTCCCACATTCACCGGCCCTGGTTTGATCAATACCATCCATCAGGAAATGGTCGTTATTTATTATTAGCATAACCCATATTGGTACCAGATGGCGCGCCTTGCAGTTGTGGGAGTTGGCAGGATTGGTGGCGAGGTCGCATACCTCGCTTCCTCCATGGGGATCACCGATGAACTGGTCCTGTATGACAGCGCTCCTGAACTGCTCAAGGCGCAGGTACTGGATCTGCAACATACGGGACTTACCACTGAGATTTCCACGGATAAACATGCAATCCGTGACGCGGATGTCTGTGTCTTTTCTGCAGGACTTCCCCGCAACCCTTCGGTAAAAACCCGCGCTGACCTTCTCGAAGCAAATTCTGTTGCGGTCAACGAATGCGCTGCCCTGCTCAAAGGATTCAATGGGATTGTGATCACGGTGACCAACCCTATGGATGCCAACAACTACCTGCTCTGCAAACGGACGGGCATACCCCGGGAACGGTGCATTGGATTTGGCGGCCAGCTTGACAGTGCCCGGTTCGCACTCTCCCTGCGCCTACGGGGAATCACCGGATTTTCTTTTGTTCTTGGAGAGCACGGCGAGCACCAGGTGCCTGTCTTTTCCACGCTCTCCCGCCCGGTTCCTGTACCCATGCGGGAAGAGATCCTCACGGAACTGAGGGGTTCAAGCATGGATGTGATCAAAGGCAAGGGCGGGACCGTCTTTGGCCCGGCCCTGCATATCGCACACCTCACCCGCATGGTGCTCTCGGATGCCCGCGAACTGGTGATCTGCTCATCGGTACTGGAAGGAGAATATGGCATTTCCGGCTGTTCGCTGGGTGTCCCGGTCAGGATCGGCAAAAACGGGATAGAAGCAATTGAGGAATGGCAACTTGATGACTGGGAGCAGGAGAAGATGGAGCAGGCGGGAACATTTGTTGGGGACCTCTGCCGGAGGGCGATCTCCTGATATGGCATCCCAGTCCCGGCGCACGGATACCTGCTTGAACGCTCCCTGTACGCTCGACCAGTTTTCCGGCAGTATCTCCCTTGCGATTAACCAGGTGGAGTACAGCCGGGCACCGGATGGCCCTGTCATTCATATCTTTGGCCGTAATGCACAGGGTAAAGCAATCCGGCTGGATGTGACCGGGTTCCGGCCGTATTTTTATGTACCAGCAGATCAGGCAGCAGGGACTGCTCATCCCCAGCAGATTACGGTAGAAGAGGGGGCAGAATACCGCTCGATCCGTTCTGAACCCCTGCGCCGGATGTATGTCCAGCAGCCGGGCGATGTGCGGGAAGTCCGCGAACGTTACCGCCACTTTGAAGCCGACATCCCGTTTGCCACCCGGTTCATGATCGACTGCGGGTTGACGGGAGGAGTATCCGCTCCCGCAACAACTACCGATTACCATGACCTTTCTCCTGCACAGGTGGATGCACCGGCCCGCTCCTGCATCATCGATATCGAATGCGAGGATGAGCGGGGCTTTCCCGATCCCCAGCGGGACGCGATCATCTGCATCACCTGCTACGACTCATTCGACAATGACTATACCACGTTCCTGTTCATGAGCGGGGGCATGCCCGGGGAGATTACCGAGAAAGAGAAAGAGGGCGGGCTTGCCAACGGGTGTTTCCGGAATGATACGCATACGATCTGTTCCTATACCGATGAAGTGGCGATGCTCCGGGCGTTCTCTGCATATATCGTTGCACGGGACCCGGATGTGCTCTCCGGCTGGAACTTTGTGGAGTTCGATATGCCGTATATTGCCGGCAGGATGGAACGGCTCGGGCTCTCGGCCACCCATCTTGCCCGCCTCCCGGGCCAGACCGAACGCAATGCCCTGAGAGGGCGGGCGCTTTTCGATCTCCTGACGGGATACAAGAAAATGCACCTAACCCAGAAAGAGTCATACCGCCTCGATGCGGTCGCACTTGAGGAGGTTGGCGAGCAAAAAGTGCGATACACAGGCACAATCTCGGATCTCTGGAGAAACCAGCCGGCACTCCTTGTCGAATACAACTTCAAAGACGTTGAACTCTGTGTCAAGATAAATAAAAAGGACAATATCATCGAGTTTTACCGCGAGATCGCCCGCTATGTCGGATGCCCGCTCGACAAGACCCTGAACTCATCGAGCGTGATCGATGTCTACATCCTGCGCAAGGCTTTCGGGAAATACGTCCTGCCCTCCAAGGGGTTTGCCAACGCTGATGAGTTCGAGGGGGCGACCGTGTTCGAACCGAGCCGGGGCGTGCGGGAGAACGTAGTCGTGCTTGACTTAAAATCGCTCTACCCGATGGCAATGATGACCATCAATGCATCGATGGAGACCAAGGATCCTGCCGGTGAACTGGTAGCACCTAACGGGATCCGGTTTAAAAAGCATCCCGACGGGCTGACGCGGAGCATCATATCCGAACTGTTAAAAGAACGGGATGATAAAAAGGCGCTGCGCAATAAATACGAATTCGGATCCCCTAATTACGTGCTCTATGATATGCAACAGAACGTGCTCAAGGTGATCATGAACACGTACTATGGCGTCTCGGGTTATACCCGCTTCCGGCTCTTTGACCGGGAGATCGGTTCAGCAGTCACATCCGTCGGCAGGGCGATCATTGAGCACACCCGGCGCGTGATCGAACAGCAGGGATACACAGTCATCTATGGGGACACCGATTCGTGCATGGTGCACCTGCCCCCGGATATTAACCGGGAAGCAACTATTGCAGCGGCCCGGGCAATCGAGAAGCGCCTCAATGAGAGTTACCAGGAATTTGCCGAAAAGGAACTGAATGCCGATGTCCACTACTTCTCGATCAAGTTCGAGAAGATCTATGCCCGCTTCTTCCAGGCCGGTAAAAAGAAGCGGTACGCGGGGCACCTTGTCTGGAAAGAGGGAAAGGATGTCGATGAGGTGGACATTGTGGGTTTTGAGATCCGGCGCAGCGATACCCCGCAGATCACCAAGGTTGTGCAGCAGCGGGTGATGGAGATGATCCTTGCCGGCGAAGAATATGGCGGGATCAAAGCATTTCTCTCGGACGTGATCAAAAAGTACCGGTCGGGAAAATATACCCTTGACGAGATTGGTATTCCCGGTGGGATCGGCAAATCGCTCGATGATTACGACAACGACGATGCGCAGGTGCGGGGTGCAAAATATGCCAACCTGCATCTTCACACTGAGTTTGGCAAGGGGAGCAAACCCAAGCGGATCTATATCCGGACTGTGACTGCGAAATACCCGAAAACGGATGTGCTCTGCTTCGAGTATGGCGACCAGGTGCCACCCGAGTTTGTCGTTGACCTGGAACTGATGCTGGACAAGACCATCAAGCAGCCCATTTCCCGCATTATTGAAGCGCTCGGCTGGAACTGGGACGATGTCGATCCGTCGCGGACAACCCTTGCCCAGTGGGGCCTCGGCTGATAAAAAACGAATGGTACAGGAGCCGGATCAGGATTCGTGATTGAGCAGCCGGTCGCCTTCAGCGCTAACATCCGCTTTTCTCAGCCCATATTTTGCGAGCGTCCGCTGAATGAGTGTATCGTAGACCCGGGGCATATCGGACCGGAGCTGCTGTACTCCCTCTTCGGTTATCCCTCCCGGGGTTGCCACCCGGCGCAGGATCGTCTCGGTGGGAGACCCCTGTTCATCGAGAAGCCGGGCAGTACCGGAGAGCGTGGAGACCGCGAGCGCCCGGGCCTGTTCCGGGGAGAGGGTGCTGTGCCGGGCTGCGGCACGGGAAAATTCCTCGATCAGGACCGCAATAAGGGCCGGGCCGCAGCTGGTGAGATCCGTGGCAACGTCAATATTTTCCTCAGCGATCACCACCACCTTCCCGAGTGCGGAGAAGAGCGCTTCGATCTCCTGTGCAGCCTTCCGGCTGACCCGGGCATTATGGCAGAGAAGGGTGACTCCCGCATGCATCTCGCCCGTGAGACTCGGGACAACCCGGGTGATCGGGCCGGTAAAGAAGCGGGCAATCTGCTCAATCGGCAGGCAGGCTGCGATGGATACAAGATGGGTATCCGGTTGCAGGTCGTCAGAAATTTCTGCCAGGACATGAACGGCATCAAGGGGTTTGGTGCAAATCAGTACCCGGTTGCATTCCCTAACAAGAACCCTGTTGCTCCCTTCAACCTGCACAGACGGATATTTTTTAAGAAGTGCGGCCAAGTCTGCCGGATGACGGGTGCTGATAAGCACATTTTCTGGTTGCAGGCACTTGCAGTCCAGCAACCCTTGAACGATCATGCTGCCCATGCTCCCGTAGCCGATGAACCCCGTTCTTGTACTCATGCTCCACAATCCATGCCGGATCCATAGTGTCACAATCAGGTAAATACCTGCTATAAATTCAGTGTCGCACGATTGCTCCCAATCGTATATTCAAAAGGGAGACATCAGGGAATTAATACAATATCCGTCCTAAAAAGAAAGAAAATTGCTTTTTAAAAATTATTGAGAAAACTCTCACGCTACTATGGATAAGTCATATCCATGGTCGCCTGTGGCCCAAAGGGCCATGAATAACTCCCGGGGGCTTCGCCCCCGCAACTGGGGCATCCCCTCAATGCGATGATGACATATTACCTGTAACCATACTCGGGCTATTGCACTGCACCCGTCCCCCAAAGGGGGACTGATGGCGCAAGAGGGGGGCAATATATTACCGTGAAAAAAAGGTTTTCTACAATGCACTTTTTTTAGATCCCCTTATATCCTTAAAGCGGGTATCTCCGTATATGGATATCGAACTGCGGGATCGTTTCATTACCCTGTGGCAGACCTATTTTCCCGGTACCGAACTTCCGATCACGTTCGGATTCAGAAAAGACGCCGGGACCGTGCAGAACGCTCCGGCTCCTGACGGGTGGCGATGCATCATCTGCCAGATTGGCCGGGTCCGGAACGGGACTTCTCTTGCACTGGATGCGCAATCTGTAACCTGTCGCGGGGGTCTGTTTTATTCCGGTTATTCAACGGAACGACCGCCGGATTTCCGCTATTTCCTGTCAAAGGGCAAACCCGGCGGTGTAGAGGGAGAGCGCTACAAACAGACGCCGGAACTGGTCGATGAATGGCAGAAGAACACAGAATCCCTTCCCTCCGCGGGAAAGAAGATCGTTTTCATCCGCTGGGATAACCTGACTGCCAGTGACACTCCTGAAGTGGTGATCTTCTATGCCCGTCCCGAGGTGCTTTCCGGGCTTTTTACGCTGGCAAATTTCGACCAGTCCGATCCTTATGGTGTGATCTGCCCGATGGGGGCAGGGTGCAGTTCCATCATCCATTACCCGTGGCTGGAGCAGCAGAAGGAAAACCCCAAAGCTGTACTGGGCATGTTCGATCCATCTGCCCGCCCTTGCGTTCCGTCCGATATGCTTACCCTGGCATTTCCGATGAAGAAATTTTCCCGGGTGGTAGGATTTATGGAGGAGAGTTTCCTGATTACGAAAACATGGGGTACGGTGAAAAAGAAGATCGAACTGAGTGCATCACTCTACCAGAAGATCTAAACGCTTTATTCCCAGCATTTCGGGCTGGCGCAATACCCCCGCCCGCTTTTTTCAAAGTACTGCTGGTGATATTCCTCCGCTTTCCAGAATTTCTGTGCAGGAACAATCTCGGTTGCGATCGTTTTTCCCTGGTATGGTGCGGATGCTGCAAGCCGGGCTTTGGATGCCTCTGCCAGTTCCTGCTGTTTAAGCGAATGGTAAAAAATGGCGGACCGGAAACTGGTGCCGACATCCGGCCCCTGGCGGTTCACCTGTGTTGGGTCGTGGATGCTCCAGAACACATCCAGCAGTTTTTCATAGCTTATAACTGCAGGATCAAAGATGATGCCTACGGCTTCGGCATGCCCGGTCCGTCCCGAGCATACCTTCCGGTAAGTAGGATCGGCAGTGGTCCCTCCCGTATACCCGACCGCCGTTTCTGTTACTCCTTTAACCCGCCGGAATGCCGCTTCAACACCCCAGAAACAACCGGCAGCAAATGTAGCCCTTTCCTGTTGTGTCTCTTCATCCATACAATGGTGTAATCCGTGCCGGATAAAGGACGTTGCGGTTCGGGCATCGCTACACACCCCTTTTAACAAAACCCGGGTGAAACTGAACAGGGTGTAAAACAGACCGACCCCTCACGATTCTTGCTGATTGTTCACAAAAATGATGGTTTGCAGAATTTCTGTAACGATATGAAGATATGATCGTTACCGGTCCTGATATCTCCTGTAAAAAGGAATTCCCCGTATTATTCTGCCGGGTAGCCGGCTGAGACCCATGACTCGTAGTTTCCTTTCAGCCGGTATACCGGAGAAAAGCCGGCGTTTACCAGTTTTGTGGCACCGGCTACACTGGTGTTATCAGAGTGGCAGTAGACAAGGTATGGCCTTGATTTGTCGAGGGTCGGGATCTTTTCATCCAGTGAGTCGAGCGGAATACTGATCGCCATTGGCAGGTGGCCTTCTGCATAATCCGGGGAGAGATCGATAATGACCATTTTTCCCTGGCTGGCGTGCTTCAATGACCTTGCCTCCTGTGCAGTGACATCGCTGTACCCTGAAGAGGTCTTCGTACCGGACTGCGCTGGCTGCATACACCCGGTGAAGATCACCGCGAGAATCATGAGGAGTATCAATGCCCTGTATAAAGGTGGGAAGATCATCGTTGCCTGATGAATGATCTATACAGGAACCTGATTAATATGTTGTGATGTGGGATTGAGAATATCTTCCTGCCATGATAGTATTTTTTTACGAATGCACCCCCCGCACCCGCTGAACTGATTTTCACCATCGTTATCGTGTTCATTTCTGTTTACTTTTTCTCCTGTAATAATGGGGGATCTTTGCCAAATCATTTCCTGACTTTTCAGGACAGGTTTTTTTCCGTCCGTCATGCTTTCTTTTTTCCGAGAGCAGAACGGAGGTAAGAGAAATCTTCCTCGTCTGCAATGATCTGGTAAAGCATCGTGCCATAGCAGGGTTTTGTAAATGGCATCAGGATTGTACCAGATTCCGGAACGAGCCCGATAAGCATGGGGGATTTGAGCTGAATGGCGATTCCGCGGAATTCAAAACCGGGGGGTATCAGGTAATACTCATCGCAGTGTTTCCGGATGTAATTGTTCACTTTTCGCCCGGTAACCTCTTTCAGTACGGTTTCTACGTCCAGGTACCTGATACAGCGGGCCGGTTGATCCATACCAGATGTGATAGAACTTCCATGAAAAAAAGATTATGACTGATCATTTCCCAGTGATCCGGAAAAAATGATCTTTTGAAATGCGTTTTATTCTTTTTTTTCTTTATCAGTGTTTTCAGCTGCCGAGCAGGCACGGGCCGTCCGGAAAATTCCAATCAAAATCGATGCAACGGCAAAGAGCGAGAGTGCGATGATGACATAGATTATGTAATTGAAGTTCTGCTGGACGATGGGCATGCTGCCGAAAAAATACCCGGCCAGGGTAAAACCGAGTATCCAGAGGGCTGCGCCGATTATGTTGTAGGTTAAAAACCAGCGGTAGCTCATCTTTCCCACGCCGGCAAGGAACGGGGCGAAGGTCCGTATAAAGGGAATGAACCGGGCGATTACAATCGTAATGCCCCCATAGCGGGTAAAATATTCCTGGGTCTTTTCCAGGTGATCCCGGCGGACGAGTGAGTAGTTCTTCTCCAGCACTTTCATGCCCGCAGTTTTCCCGATCCAGTAATTGACGGTATCGCCGATCACCGCAGCGGCAAAGAGCGAGATCAGCAGGATCTCGATGTTGAGATACCCGCTCCCTGCCATTGCCCCGGCGACAAAGAGGAGCGAGTCCCCGGGAAGGTAGGGCATTACAACAAGACCCGTCTCACAGAAAATGATCACAAAAAGGATCAGATACGTCCACAGGCCGTACGTATCTATGATGCCCGGGAGGTACTTATCGAAGTGGATGACAAGGTCAATGAGGGAAAAGAATGGATCCATTTCCGGTAGTATTGGTGGCGTAGTCACATAAACACAACGGCGTGCTTATGAAACTCCACCCAAGCATCATGAAAGAAAACGAGGGGATTTGCATCGTTTTGAATGCATCAGTTCATCTGAAAAAGTGAGATTATCCGGGCAGGGATTTTTTGCCTGTATGGACTGCGTGGTATACAGTCCTTAACAGAAGCCCGATGACCAGTACGGATGCCGTTGCCACGACAATCGTTATCCACTGGTTGAGGGACAGGGGTACCGTGCCAAATACTGCACCGCCGTACTGGATGATCAGGATCTGGGCGAGGACGACTGCCCCCATCACGGCAAAAAATGTCGGGTTGCCTTTAAAAAACGATGGCATCTTCCCGTCAAGTGCCCGGCAGTTGATGCCATTCCAGACAGCAGCGATGATGAATGCCGCGAAAAAGACCGTATTAATCTCTGCCGGGGTCGCCCCTCCCAGGAATCCCGTCGCGATCTGGAGCATGCCCCCGAAGATAAAAAATGCCCCTGTGACAATGATAGATATCCACATGAACGGCGTGATGATCTTTGCGTCATGCGGTATCGGCCGGTGTTTCATGAGACCGGCATGGGGGGCTTCCGAGCAGAGGGCGAACGCAGCGAGGGTGTCCATGATGATATTGATCCAGAGGATCTGGATGATGGTAAACGGTTCAGGGTAGCCCATCACCGATGCAATGAATACAAGGATACAGGCAGAAAAGTTAATCGTGAGCTGGAAGAGCAGGAATCGCTGGATGTTCTCATAGAGTGAGCGTCCCCACAGGACTGCATTCGTGATCGATCCGAACGAATCGTCGAGCAGGATGATGTCGCTCGCCTCCCGTGCAACTTCGGTTCCGGCTATCCCCATGGCAAGGCCAACGTCCGCATGTTTGAGGGCGGGAGCATCATTGGTCCCGTCACCGGTTACAGCAACAACTGCCCCGGTCTTCTGGAGTGCGGTGACGAGCAGGAGTTTGTCCATTGGTTCCGCCCGTGCCATCACGTCGAGTCCCTGTGCGGCAGTGACCTGCTGGTCTTCGGTTAGCGAGCGGAACTCTGATCCATTAACGACCGTACCCTGTTGCAGGATTCCTGCGTCACGGGCAATGGCCCGTGCAGTTTCCGGGTTGTCCCCGGTTACCATGCGGATCTTTATTCCTGCACTCTGGCAACGGGCAACGGATGCGGCGATATCATCCCGGAGCGGATCGCGTATACCGACATAGCCGTCCCAGATCAGTCCGGTCTCCGTCTCGTCGCCATTGATGATCACCTTGTGTGCAAAGGCAAGAGTCCGCATGGCCCGCGATGCCAGTTCGTTCACTCCACCAAGATCGGGTGCTGCCGTGCAGAGCCTGCTGATGATCTCCGGTGCACCCTTGACGAGCAGGTATGGTGTTCCTTTAAGATGGACAACGGTAGACATCCGCTTGCGGTTCCCGTCAAAGAGATATTGCTTTGCTACAGTGGTCTCGGCACGCAGCTGCTGGTAGTCCAGTGTATGCTCCCGCAGCCAGCGGTTCAGGGCTCCTTCGGTTGAATTGCCGATCACAATCACCCGGCCCTCGCGTTCCTCGAGATGTGCGGTGCCGTTCACTGCCGCGTTTAAGGTGATCCATTCCTCAGGTGAACCCGGAAAATCACCGGGATGGACGGGATTTCCCACCGAGGATGCCACCACTTCCATCTGGTTTTTGGTAAGGGTTCCCGTCTTGTCGGTGCAGACCGTTGTGGCCGAGCCGATGGTTTCACAGGCAATCAGGCGCCGGACAAGACAGTTGGCCCGGGTCATCTTGCGCATGGCAAGCGAGAGAGAGAGGGCAACGCTCATCGGGAGGCCTTCCGGGACAGCGGCAACGACGATGACCACGGCGAGCATTATGTAGTGCAGGAGATGGTTGGCAGTATCGATGTTAAGCCCGGTGATTTCCCCGAACATGAGACCCCGGATAAACAGGGTGCCGAAGATGAGTATTGCCATTGCGTAACCGAACTTGCTGATGATCCCTGCGAGATCTTCGAGCTTGTGCTCGAGAGGTGTCTGGGTGGCGTGATCAATGCCGAGGGATGCAGCGATAAGTCCCATCTGGGCCGAGTCGCCTACTGCGGCTGCGATCATGCGTCCTTTTCCTGCGGTTACAAACGCACCTTTTAAGACCCGGGCCTGTATCTCTTTCTGGACCGGTTCGCTCTCCCCGGTGAATGCGGATTCATCGCTGAACAGGGCATCAGAGACCGAAAGATAACCGTCTGCCGGGACGGCATCGCCGGCTTCGAGTATGATGAGATCGCCGACTACGATATCGCGGGCAGGAACCGAGGTGGGGTGTCCGTCCCGTATTGCCTTGACCCCCATGTCATCCCGGTGGGCATTAAGAATATCGAACTCTTTGCTGCTCCGGTATTCATTGAAAAACGCAATACCGGTTGCGAGCAGGATCGCAATGATGATCCCGATTGTATCTAAAAAACCGCTTCCCTGCATAAGAGAGACAATCAGAGAGATCGTAACTGCGAGGAGCAGGATCTTGATGATCGGATCGTCAAAATTCTGTAAGTATTGTTTCCAGAGAGGCTCCCGGACCGGGGGCGTCATCGCATTGGCGCCGTATTTCTTCCGGAATTCTTCTACCCGGGAGGACTCAAGTCCTGAATCCCCTGCCAGCTTGATAATCTCGTCAAATGTCAGCATTGTTGATGTCCTTTCTGATGATGGGTTGAATAAATAAATGCAGTATATTGTAGTCTCTTCCAGACTATAATCCCGTTTATGCAAGTACTCTTCTGGCTACTGAATTCTCACTGGTGCTATCCTAAAAAAAATTCTTTCCAGTTCATTGATTACAGGTAATTTTTTTAAAAAAAAGATCAGATGGTGGTATCGATGATCGTTTTTTGTGAGCCGTCAGAGAAGTAACCGGTCACATACACCCGGTCTTTCCCGTCAAAGGATCCGGTTATCTGGTATGAACTCCCGTACTGAATGGGTGTAGTTGCCAGCCGTGAACCCATGGACTTGGTTGTCACCTTCCCATTGCTGTCAGTTATGGAGATCTCCAGTTCCACGAGTTTGTCTGTCTGGGGACTTCCCGGGTACGTGATGAGGATATATGTGGAATCGGGCTGTGTAACGGTTACTACTGGTGTTGGCTGGGAACCCGCAGGCAGCTGCGTGCATCCGCAGGATACGAGCAGTAGCGATAGTACGGCAAAAAAACAGAGAACCTGCATTCCTTTTCGGTGAGTGAATAATCCGTCCTTCATAAGGAATCATTCAGTTCTGGTTTTTATTAAGATTGCTTATGATGATAAATATTGGAAAGAGTGTCTGGTGAACGGTCAAAACACTTTCCTGTGATAATCCTGTTAATTTGTGTATGGGGAGTATGGCCTTTTTCTGTGCCGGGAAATTTGCGCAGTTGTATTTCTTTTCGTTAGTCATGTGGACAGGTTTACCGGAAAAAACTTATAAGTGTATAAGCAAACACTTATACGGAATCCATGGACCCGTGCAACAAGTGTAAAGAATGTACCAAGCTCTGCGAGATCGTCCCCGTTATGGCCGGGACGTTCAAGGCGTTTGGCGATCTCACCCGCCTCCAGATCATCTACCTGCTCGCGACCGACACGAGCGGGACGCTCGGTGTAGGGGAACTCGCAACCCGGCTCGGTATTTCGCAACCTGCGGTCTCCCAGCACTTAAAGACGCTGAAAGGCGAGGGGCTTGTCGATTCGCGGCGGGAGGGATTCTATGTCTACTACACGATCAACCGCGATCGCATTGTGCAGTTCCGGGAACACTTCGAGCTGATGTACGCAAGCGTCATGGAAAACTGCAGCCGGGAACTGGTCCGGAAAACGACCCGCAACCGGGTCTTAAAGGCATGCGTGATCTTCTACTCACTTACCGGTGTTACGCGGGGGATAGCGGAAGGGATCCGGCATTCCAGCGGGTGCGATCTCATCGAAGTGAAGACCCGGACCGAGTATTCGACTTTCACCGCGTACACGACCGGTGTCCTGCGATCCCGCAAGGGAGCCTGCGATGCGATTGTTCCCGATGAGATCGATGTCTCGCCGTACGACCTGCTCATCATCGGCACACCTGTATGGGCATGGAAGCCGGCACCTGCCATCAATGCCGCAGTCCGGGCGCTCCGTGGCTGTGAAGGAAAAATGGCCGTCGTCTTCGTGACCTGTCATGACCAGCCGGGCGAAGCCCTCCCGCTCCTGAACAGGGCACTGGCAGAACGGGGTGTTGAAGTCATGGCAGAGATCTGCCTCACCAAAGAGGACACGAAAAACCCGACTGTGGGAAATGAACTTCTCGGCCGGATTGCTGCAGCATTGCCGGTCCTGCCTGCTGCGGAACAAAAAACGAATCCCGGTCAAAAACCAGAAGGTATGAAACCATGAAGACCTGCATCATTTACAATTCCTGGTCCGGGAACACCCACAGCGTGGCAGAGCGCGTTCAGGCTGCCTGCGGGGACGGTACCGGCACCCGGATCTGAAGGTTGAGGACATGAAAGCCCAGCGGGGATGTCGTAACGGTGGGACAGGGTAATTAAAAAGAGGTGAAAAAAATGGAATCGAATGGGACAGAACACAAGGATCCGTTGCCGATAAAATCTCTCGTGGTCGAGTTTTCGTATCATCACAAAAATACTGATAAGATCGCTCACGTCATTGCAAACGTGCTTGATGCACCGGTAAAAACGCCACAGCAGGTCAGGCCCGAAGAGATCGCGGAATATGATCTGGTTGGCTTTGGCTCCGGGATCTATAGCGCGACATTCGATACATCCCTCCTCAGCCTTGCCGACCGGCTGCCGCAGGTGAACAACAAAAAAGTATTCCTCTTCTCGACCTATGGAGCTCCGGCTTTCATTGCCAACAAGGAATTCGTGGAGAAAAATCACGAGCAGTTCCGGGAAAAATTAAAAGCGAAAGGGTACACGGTCATCGGGGAATTCGGGTGTGCGGGGTGGAACACGAACAGTTTCTTAAAATATTTCGGGGGTCTTAACAAGGGGAAGCCTGATGCCGAAGACTTCAGGAATGCGGAAGCATTTGCCCGGAACCTGATGTTGCTCACCGGTATCGGGAAAACAGACACAACAAGGAAATTACCATGACAGAAACTGAAACAAACAAAACCGAATCATCACGCCAGCAAATCCGGAAATGGCTCCTCATCTTCTCTTTCATCCTCCTTCCTGTCACGCTCGTCTACATCTCCCCCATCATCATCCTTATGGGAGCAGCCGAAGGTATTGCCACCGGCAGCATGATCCTCTTTATTGCAATTTTCATCCTTTCGCTCTTTGTCGCCCGGCTCTGGTGCGGCTGGCTATGCCCTATGGGAGCATGGCAGGAGATCTGTTCACCGGTCATGAAGCATACCGTGCAGGACGGCTGGCGCAACCGGGTCAAGTATGGCGTCACGGCGCTCTGGCTTGCCTTGCTTGCGTACCTCTTCATCAGCGCCCGGGGAATCCGTGCAATTGATCCCTTCTACAGCACGGACCACGGCCTGTCGATCACGTCCCTTGAACCCCTTATAGTCGTGATCATCATCTTTTCGATTATATTCGCCGTAGCGTATCTCGCCGGCCGGCGCGGGTTTTGCCATATCCTCTGCCCTGTCGCGGCCCTGATGATAGTCGGCCGGAAGATCCGGAACCTCATCGGCTGGCCTGCCCTGCAGCTGGGTGCCGATGCCTCCTGCTGTATCGACTGCAACAAGTGTTCAAAGGAATGCCCGATGGGCCTCGATGTGAATAGCATGGTCCGGAAGGGTGAGATGGAGAATCCCGACTGCATCCTTTGCGCAAACTGTGCCGATACGTGCCCGAAGGGTGCGATCACGTATGCATGGAAAAGGAAATGACCATGGAGCAAATGAAAAAAATTCTTGTTATCATGGGGAGCCCACGGAAAGGAAATACGTTCCGGGCATGCGAAGATCTCCGCGGGATCCTGGAACAGGATCTCCCGGTGGAATTTGAGTACCTCTGGCTGAAGGACGCCAACCTGCTGCCCTGCAAAGGATGCCTTGCCTGTTTCCTTCATGGTGAAGAAAAATGTCCCAACGACGATGACGCCCTCCTGATCGAGCAGAAGATACGAGAGGCCGATGGCGTGATCTTTGCGTCCCCCGTCTATGGTATGAGCGTCACTGGCCAGATGAAGATATTCATCGACCGATTCTGCTACAACTTCCACCGGCCGCAGTTCTTTGACAAGAAAGCCCTCCTGCTGACAACAACCGGTGCACTCGGTCATAAAGATGTTCTGAATTACTTAGATACGGTTGCCCGGGTATGGGGATTCGAAATAGCGGGAAAGATCGGGCTGGTAACCCCGATTCCCCTACCGAGCCATCGGATCGAGGGGAACCGGAGGGCGATTGCGAAAGCCGCAGGGGAATTTACGATGGCACTCCGACGCCAGGTACGAAAGAGCCCGGGTCTTATGGACATACTAATTTTCCACGGTCAGCGGGCAGCATTCTCCCAGCTGGAGAGACAGTCACCTGCTGATTACCAGTACTGGAAAGAGAAGGGCTGGCTTGACAGGAGCGTGAAATTTTTCGTCGATGTTCCGGTTAATCCTGTGTATCATGCAATCGGGATGGTTGTTGAATGGATTGCAGCAAGGCAGATACGAAACGATCTGATACAGAGTCCGGGAGAGATACCATGAAAACCGTCATTTATTACTTCACCGGTACCGGCAACACGCTTGCCGTTGCCCGGCAGCTTGCAACAGAACTTGGAGAAACCGAACTCATCCCCATGCCGAAGTTGATGGACCCGCCGGAGGTTGTAGCAGAGGCCGATGCCGTGGGGATCGCGTTTCCGGTCTATTATCTTACTATGCCCGGCCTTGTCAGGGATTTTGTACAAAAACTCCGGTTCACCGGCAGCCCGTACCTCTTCGGCATCGCGACCTGCGGGGAACGGCCCGGCCATGCCCTCTTCAACCTGAAGTCCCTCCTCGAAGAGAAGGGAACAACACTTTCGGCCGGGTTTGTCTTTGTCATGCCGGAGAACTATATCGGTCCCATTGACCTGATGGGGGATGCGGATCACCGGCAGGAAAAATATGCCGGGGCAAAAAGCCGTATCCCGGTGATTGCAGCAGCGATCCGGGAACGGAAGACCTCCGTGCCGGAAGGATCCAACTCGATCATCCTGCGCATCGGGGGATGCATCACGAGCACCCTTATGACTTCTGTCTATAACACACCGCGTCGTCTCCACGCAACTGCGGCGTGCAACCATTGCGGGATATGTGGGCGGATATGTCCCACGAACACTATCACGGTGACGGAAGATGCCGTGAGCTGGAGCGGGAACTGCACCCAGTGCTATGCCTGCATCCACTGGTGCCCGCAGAAAGCGATCGAGATCGGTGGACGGACTGCCGGGAAGCCTCGCTACCACCACCCGGATGTCACCCTGGCCGACATACTGCACCAGCGGGGGGAAGCATAACGGACACGTGTACGGACAGAACCGGGTGTTTTGACCGCTGGTCCCGTGCAATACGAAGTGCAGCATCGGGAAAAATGGTGCTTGTCTCACTCATTGCAGTCATCATTGCAACAATGCTTCTCATGGGAATGCCCTTTGGGATCGCCCGGTTGGAGGAGATCACCGGGGGTGCAGGCATCCTTGACAACTCGTTTTTGTACACTCCGGAAGAAGCATATGCTGTACTTATCACTCTAGGCGATGCCGGCAGGGCGTTTGACCTGACGCACATCGTGCCGCTCGATTTCATCTTCCCATTCACCTACACGTTCGCATCCGTTCTTGTGATTTCATGGGTGCTCAACCGCTGGCTTCCCGATCGCAGCCCGTGGCACATGGCAAATCTTGTTCCGATCCTCTGGGGAGGGATGGATTACCTTGAGAATACCGGTATCATCGTAATGCTTCTTTGCTGGCCTGCCAGACTTTACACGGTTGCCTCTGTCACCGGTATCGTATCCTTTCTCAAGGTAATGTTCTGTATTGTAAGCGTCCTGATCCTGTTCGGGGCAGTCACCGGATGGATTCTGACCTGCATTCGTGCCCGCTGCCAGAGGAATCCTGTGGCATGACCGGCATAATGGGGCCGGATGAACTGTGGTGGTATCCATGAACAACGAAAATACTCCCTGCCGCGATATGTTTGACCTCGTCATCGCGGACACTCTCGGCCAGGCACTACGGATCATCGCAGCAGACCCGGTCCTTGTCATCCCCGGATCAGTGATCCTTCACTACCAGAGAAAGGCAGCGCAGGTTCGGAAGAAGCACGAGCGGGAGGGGCTCCTTGTCCCCCCGGTGATGATCACGAGTATCACCTCACGGTGCAATCTTGCATGCGCCGGCTGCTACATGCATGGACGGGGAGAGAAAGCCCGGGTAGAGATGAGCCCGGGAACCCTGGCTTCGGTTATCGATCAGGCTGCGGATCTCGGTGTCTCTGTCATCGTTATCGCAGGCGGAGAACCGCTCGTCCGGCAGGAGGAGATCTTCTGCCTGGCTGCAGCCCACCCGGAGATCCTCTTCCCGCTTTTTCCAACGGGCTGCTGATCGATAAGACGATGGCTGCTGCGATTGCGGGTTGCCGGAACATTGTGCCGGTCATCAGTTTCGAAGGTTTCCGCGAGGACACCGATACGCGGCGGGGCAGCGGGGTCTATGACCGGCTGCTCGAAACCTGTGCCCGGCTCAGGAACCGGAATATCTTCTTTGGCTGTTCGGTCACGACCACGCGGGAGAACTTTGACCGGGTTACGGGTGAGGAATTCATCCGGCAGATGCTTGCGACCGGGGTCCGGGTGTTCACCTTTGTCGAGTACGTGCCCATGGAGCCCGGCATGGAAAACCTTGTCCTGACCCCGGCACAGAAGACGACGCTGAATACGGTCCTGTCGGACTTCAACCGGAAATTTCCGGCACTCTTCATCGACTTTCCCGGTGATGAGGACGCGTACGGCGGGTGCCTTGCCGCGGGCCGGGGCTTCGTGCATGTCAGCCCGTCGGGCGATCTCGAACCCTGCCCCGCCGCCCCGTACTCGGATGCAAACCTTTCTGTCGTGCCGCTCAAAGAGGCTCTTGGGTCCCGGCTGCTCGCCCGGATCCGCAACGAGCACGGGCTGCTCACGGAATCGACCGGTGGCTGTGCCCTCCGGGCGAACCGGGCGTGGGTGCAGGCACTCATAGGAAATCGCTAGACTGTGATTTGCCATTAAAAATATTACAGAAAAACCGCGTTATCTCGCAGAGAATAAAGTGAGGTATACTGTTGCCAGAATATTGATCAACATCAGACTCATGTAAAGCAGGACGACAACCGAGGCCGCAGCCATCGCTTTTCCATGCGGGATGGCATGGGTTTTTTCCATGGCATAGGTCCAGAGGCAGCCACTCCAGATTACGAACAGGACTGAGAGAAGTCCAAGTCCAACTATGGCTACGGTACCGATCATTTTGGGAATTTCCATGAACCTCCCGATGAGAATACCATTGAAGATACCGACTGCTGATAAAATGGTGAGGGGGAGAGCTCCATAGCCGGCATTCTGAATGGTTGCACCAAAGGTCCCGGTACCTGAAAACAACCGGCAGAGTACAAAGAGCATTCCCGAGATCAGGATCCAGGCAATAAACGGTAATAATAAACCGACAATGACCGCATCCGGCATCATGATTACATTCACCTTCTCTCCCCGGGAAAAAGCACTGACAATAAAGGGTGTCATGAGTCCGACAACACCGCCGATCACAACAATTATTCCCGGATAAATCAGATCAATTTTTTCTCCCGCTTTCTGTGTGAAAAAGATATCCGGATGAAAAAGCAGTTCCTTTACCGCATGGTACATATCCCGTTTTTGTTTTGTCAAATTAATATTGTGTCTGTTTTATTTTTCGGTGACCTTTCCTGGAAGCATTTCTCTAACTTTTTCACCGTGAAGATTATGTGGATGTGTAGGGATGGCCGGAACGGGAATATTATTTTACCAGATAGGGTCACATTCGGTGTGCCTCATGGGATTAACGTTCAAACTCATTCACTTTCCTGCCGCATCCCGATCCCTTTTAATATCACAACCCGAGATCCTAAGCACCGTGACTGAGTTCGAGCTCGTCTCAACATTCGCACCGGCAGGCTCCCAGCCGGAAGCCATAAAAGAATTAACCGAAGGTCTGGAAAAGGGCGAGCGGCTCCAGACGCTGCTGGGCGTGACCGGCTCCGGCAAAACCTATACGATGGCAAATGTGATTGCGTCTGCCGGCCGCCCCACGCTCGTCCTTGCCCACAATAAGACACTCGCTGCCCAGCTCTATGCCGAGTTCTGCGACTTCTTCCCGAAAAACCGGGTCGAGTACTTTGTCTCTTATTACGACTACTACCAGCCCGAGTCGTACATCCCATCAAAGGACCAGTATATCGAGAAGGACTCGGCCATCAACCCCAAGATCGAGATGATGCGGCTCTCTGCCACTGCCTCCCTCTCGTTCCGGCGCGACGTGATCGTGGTCGCATCAGTCTCCTGTATCTTCGGTCTCGGAAATCCCGAGAACTTCCGGAACATGGGATTCGAGCTGTCGGTGGGCCAGAAAATTTCCCGCACCGGGATCATGAGCAAACTGCTCGATATCCTCTTTGAGCGAAATGATCTCGAGCTGATGCCCGGCAGGTTCCGGGTCAAGGGAGACACCATCGATATTATTCCCGGGTACTTCAACGATATCATCCGGATCGAGATGTTCGGAGATGAGATCGAAAGGATCAGCGAGGTGGACAAGAACACCGGCGCCCGTAAGGAACAGCTCAGATATTTCTATGTCTATCCCGCACGCCATTTCGTTACTCCTGAGGGCGCACGGAAGACGGCAGCAGCATCCATACGGAAGGAGTTGGATGAAGTGCTGCCTACGCTGGGCATGATCGAGGCGCACCGTCTCGAACAGCGGACCAACTATGATCTCGAGATGATCGAAGAGACGGGATCCTGCAAGGGCATTGAGAATTACTCCCGGCACTTTGACGGGCGCTCGGCCGGTGAAAAACCGTACTGTCTGCTCGATTATTTTCCCGACGACTTTTTAATGATCATCGATGAGAGCCACCAGACCATTCCGCAGCTCCACGGCATGTATAACGGGGATCGTTCCCGCAAGAAAGCCCTGATCGATTACGGATTCCGGCTGCCGAGTGCGTACGATAACCGGCCTCTCCAGTTCCACGAGTTCGAGCAATACATGACGAGCACGATCTTCGTTTCCGCAACACCGGGCGATTACGAGCTGAAGCGCTCTGCCCGGCTTGTAGAGCAGATCATCCGGCCAACGGGTTTGGTTGATCCCAACGTCGAGGTACGCCCAATCAGGGGGCAGACCGACGATGTGATCCGCGAAGTGCAGGCAACCCTTGCACGCGGTGACCGGGCACTGATCACGACGCTCACCAAAAAGCTCGCCGAAGAACTATCAGAGTTCCTGGCAGACCGTGGGATAAAAACCCGCTATCTCCACTCCGATATCAAAACACTGGAACGCACCGAGATCATCCGCCAGCTCCGTCTGGGCAAATTCGATGTGCTCGTTGGGATCAACCTGTTACGGGAAGGTCTCGACATCCCTGAAGTCGGGTTCATCGGTATTCTCGACGCCGACAAGGAAGGGTTCCTCCGCGATGCCCGGAGCCTGATCCAGATCATCGGGCGGGCAGCCCGCAATGTCAACAGCAGGGTCGTGCTGTATGGCGATGCCATGACGGACTCTATGAAACGGGCAATTGCCGAGACGAAACGGCGGCGGGAGATGCAGGTCCGCTACAATACCGAACATGATATCGTGCCGCTGACAATCATCAAGCCCGTCAAGGAAAAAGAAGTAGAGATCACCGATACGAAACATGTGCCTAAAAAGGAGATCCCCAACGTGATCATCGATATCGAGAAACAGATGCGGGATGCGGCAGAAAATCTCGACTTCGAGCGGGCGATCGCATTACGCGACCAGATCAAGAAACTCAACGAGCGGCTGAAAGAGGCAGGAAAAAACCCGCATACATAACGAACCCTCATAAAAGAAGGAAATTATTGGCAAATTACGGGCGTGGGTATTTCTTCTTCCGTTCTTCTTCAGAATGTTCCAATACTGCAGTGCCTACCCCGTAGTAGCGTTTGACGAAATCACGCACTTTCTCAGACTCGATCCAGCCCATATCCAGTTTCGTGATGATCCGGTCAATCTCCCGTGCCTGCAGGATAATCTTTTCGGAGATCTCCCCGGGTGCAAGGCTCGAAAGCCCCATGATGACTGCCAGCGGGTTCCTTATGTGATCGCCAAGGATGGCAAACTGTTCTATGTTCTGCTCGATCTGCTTGAGTGCTTCCCGCTTCACTATTTCCATCTGTTTGCGATCGGTAATATCGATGAACGATGCCATGATACAGATCGGTTTACCGGTCTCATCTTTTACCATATTTATCCAGATAAGTACAAAAAAGGGTGATTTGTAATTCTTTATCAGGGATATCTCACCAAACCAGCTGCCTTTTGTCGGCAGCATCTTACGGATATCGTCAAAAACCTGCTCTGAACCAAAGAACTGGCCGGAGTGTTTCCCAATAAAATCCTGCTCATTATTATACTCCATCATTCTCAGGAGCGATTGGTTCACATACTGGATATTGAAGTCAAGATCTAGGATTGCAATTGCGTTGATCGATGAACTGATTGCATGATCTTTGATAAGCAGTGCCTTTTCAGCTTTCTTGCGGTCGGTGATATCAACGATGGTACAGACAAACTGGTTGTCCGGCAGTTTCCCTGCAGAGATCAGCACCCATCGCTCTTTACCAAGCCGTGACCTGAACCGTGTCTCAAAATTTTCTATGCTGTCATGCAGTGCAAGCTGGTTGAAAAACGTATCTTTTACCGCTGGTTCCAGCCAGAGATTATTAAACGAGATTTTTGGGAGTTCTTCCGTGGTATACCCGAGCATTTCTGCAAACCGCTTGTTCACTTCTGCAATCGAGAGATCTTTGGTGTTGACAAGGCCGATGCCCGCTTCCGAGTTGTTGAAGATACTGCGATATTTCACCTCGTTTTTCCGCATATGGGTTGCCAGGCTCGATACAACAGCAGATACACCGATGAGGACAAAACACCTGATGGACGAAGCGATTAGCTCCCCCATTGCCCCATGAGTAAAAAAGTATACTATCCCCAGATACATCAGGGAGATTATCACCGCAAAAATGGGGCCCCGGTGAGGATACCAGTATGCAGCAATAACTACCGGGATATAGAGCAGGTGGGGTGCGACATCATTAACACCTTTGTTAAGACTTAAGATATTGATAAGAAGTGCGAGGATGGTCGTAAGGATTACAATAAAAAGCCAGAAATTGACGAAACTCTCTTCCCGCTCGACAAAAACATTCCCGCCAGTCATCTGTTGCCCAATCCCTGCGTTCTCTTCATGCTGTGCCGTCTGTAGATGGATTGTCTTGTTCACGAGTGATATTACACCTAATTGCACAAACCGTTATTAATATATTCTGTTTTCGTCTGATATTTTCGGCTCTGGAGAAATTCTATTTTCACGTACTATATTGCCCCCCTTTTGCGCCCCCAGTCCTGTTGGGGGACGGGCGCAGTGCGATAGCCCGAGTGAGGTTACAGGTAATACGTTGTCATCGCAAGGGGTGCTCCAGTGGTGGGGGCGAAGCTCCCGAAAGCGTCAGAGTTTTCTCAATGATTTACCATGAAAAACCCACGTTTATTCATTATGTCTGCCGAAGTCCATAACTCGTGTGCGTTTCTACAGAGCAAAAAAGATTCCAGAAAAATCAGTGGCCGTGCCTGCCGAGGAAATATACCCCAACGCAGATCAGACAGATCGACACGGCCATAGCCAGCATATCGATCGATGTGGTAAACTCCATGGAAAGAATCCGCTGGAAGAATGTCACAATCAGCACCATGATGATGACTTTGATGATCTTGTTCTTGAGATCGTCAAGATTTTCGATATCCAGAATGCTCCCGAATCCACCCTCAATCCGCGCGATATCGATATCTGAGATGAAAAGTTCGTAGATACCGAAACTGAAGATGATGAGGACAAGACCTATCAGGTAAAAGTCCACGGCCCCGATGATACCAATCAGGATCTGTTCGTGGGTGAGCGGGTGTGCTCCCACCTGAATATATCCCACAAGAATATGATATATCTCAGTTGAGCCGGCGAGGAACAGGACAATTGCGGAGAGCGCACCAAAGATTACGCCGAGAAGTACGATAAACCGTACACTCCAGAGAGACCGTTCAAAAATATTCTCAACAATATGCTGGTCGGCAAGAGCATTTCCGCCCTGTGCAGAAGGTTCTGATGTGTCTGCTTTTTCCATAAACGATTCCTTTGTTGCTAATGAATAGTGTCAGGAAAGGGGATAACCATTATTGTTGTAAAAAAGATCTGCACAATGCTTTTTTCAGGTAAAAATCTAGAAAAAAAGATGAGAGAAAAGATCAGAACATCTTCTTCGTCCACATCCATATACCGAGACAGAGCGAGATCATGAAAGAAATGCCGAAAATGGTCTCAAAAGCTAATGGTGTTTGGGATAGCGGAATATCAACGACGTTCATCCCATAAAAACTGGCAATCATCGTCGGCACGGCAAGGATGATCGTCACCGATGCGAGGAATTTCATCACGATGTTGAGATTATTGGAGATGATGGTAGCAAAAGTCTCCGTCATACTGTTTAAGATGTGGGAATAGATCTGGGACATCTCCATCGCCTGCTTGTTCTCGATGATGACGTCTTCGAGAAGTTCTGCATCCTCTTCATACATCTTTAACGGTTTTGTCCGGAGGATCCGTTCGAGAACCGCCTCGTTGCTTTTTAAGGATGTTGAGAAGTAAACGAGACTCTTTTCGATTTCCATCATCTGGAAAAGGTCCTCGTTCTTCATGGAGCGGTGGAGTTCGACTTCGATGCGTGATATCGATTTCTCGATCTGGCGGAGGTGGTGGAGATAATTGGATGCATTCCGGTAAAAAATCTGGAACAGGAACCGGGTTTTTTTAATCGTATTGAAGTGACGCACTTTACCAGAGACAAAGTCATCGAGAAGCTGGGTTTGCCGGCTGCACACCGTGATGATATGATCATTGGTCATGATCACACCCAGCGGGTGAGTGGTTAAGTTATTGATCTCTGCGTTCACATTGGTGACCGGAATATCCATAACAACGAGTGCTACTCCCTCCTCATAGTCTATGCGGGGACGTTCTTCGTCATCCAGTGCAGCCTTGAGAAAATCCGGAGGAATGGTGCATTTCTGGGTAACAGCAAACAGTTCCTCTTCAGTAGGGTTGAACAATTGTATCCAGCAGCCCGCCTCAATCACCTCGATCTTATCGGTAACAGCGGGTTCGGATTCCTTCCGGGTCTTAAAAATCTGCATCAAGGTACTGGATCCCCTCTTTTCTTTTAAGTGAGAATCCCACGAGGGATTGTACTCACAATAGTACTGAGGGTGTTTACCTTCTTACTATTTATAGAAAATTTTTCCCGGGGTTTTTAGCATCGTCCACATTGACTGAATACAAAAAAGGGATTTTGCCGGTAATTGCTATAAATGGGTTTATAAGAAATCCTGGTTTCAATGCAATTTTATTAAACCGGGACTCGAATGGTCTTTCCTGCTCTTTTCAGGATCATGGATATCAACAAACCCGGATCAAAGAGATTTTTTCAGGGTAAAATGGATCGCGGTTCCTGATTCCTGTTTCCCCTGCAGGTTATCCGTAGCCCATATTTTACCCTCATAACTCTCGACAAGCGCACGGGCAATGAAGAGTCCGAGCCCTTTGCCGCTCTTGGAGGTTTTACCCCTCTTGAAGCGATCAAAGATAAGGGGTTTTACCTCATCAGAAATTCCGGGACCATTGTCGGAAACGACAACATCGATCATCTCCCCCCTATCCAGTACCGATATATCAATGACCACTTTTATGCCGGAAAATTTTATACTGTTACCGATCAGGTTCATAAAAACCTGTTCCAGCAGGGAATCTGCATAGACGCGGGCATTGGTTCCGGAAAAATTGATTTTTGCATTGGAGAAACGACGGATCTCATTTTGGATGACATCATCAAGCGGGATAGATTTCAGCGCTTCCCTGCGTTCATGCAGTCTTCGGATTGTGGAAACGTTGCCAATGATTTCAATACTCTGGTTGACTGAGGTGGCAAGCCGTGAGGCAAGTGCTTTTTCGGATTCCCCGGCAGCTCTCATTAAAAGCAGTTCCGTGAGGGCAAGAGCACCCGTATTTACGTTATTGATATCATGGGTGATAATATCGAGATACAGGTTCACTTCATTATTTGCCTCGGCAAGACTGTGCTGGGCGTTGAGCATCTCTTTGTGCTGGATGACCGCCGCCTCATACGCAGATGTCAGAAAATCGATAATCTGGTGACGGTTGTGGGAGATGGCAAATTTTTTGCCGGATAACATTACCTCAATCGGGGATTCCAGAGAATCTGGTGGGAGCGGGGCTTCTTTTTGTGAGAGGATCTTTTTAAGCCGTGAAACAATGTATTCGGCCTGGTAGGGTTTTGTGATAAAATTGTCAGCACCCGATATCATTGCATACATGATATCCCTGCTGTCCGTCAGCATGGTTAAGAGAATAACCGGGATATGCTGATACCGCGTATCATTTTTAATCGTACGGCAAAATTCATAACCGTCCATTACCGGCATGATCACATCACTGATAATCACATCAGGATTTACGTTGCCGATCATCTCCAGGGCTTCCTTCCCGTTTTCCGCAAGAGAAGGGACATAACCGTGTTTTTCAAGAGTGTGCCTGAGTATCTCTGCCTGGGTGCGGCTGTCCTCGACAATTAAGACTTTTACGGGTTTTTTAAGATCCCCATCACCCGACCTCACGATCTCTGCTCCAGTGAGTTAATCGTGTGTGTCCGATTATAAATGTGTGTCGATAATATACGGCCCAAACCGGAAAAACAGTTTTAAGGGTAAGGGAGAGGGGTCATATCAGCAGGAGGAGAAAGGTTGTTATTTTTCTCCCTTCATATTTTTACCCCGCAGCAGCCGGTGATAAGCCACGGCAAACCGGTGCGCCTCATCGCGGATCTCCTGCAGGTACCGCAGTGCCATTCCTTTGGGATCGAGATTACGGGGAAGCATCTCTCCGGGCAGGTACACTTCCTCTTCCCGCTTGGCAAGTGCAATGACCGGAATCTCCACATTGAGACCACTCAGGATTTCCAGAGCTGCCGACAGTTGTCCCTTGCCCCCATCGATGACGATGAGATCGGGCATATCTGCCCCTTCCCCGGAGAGTCTCTGGTAGCGCCTTTTTACCACTTCTGCGATGGATGCAAAATCATCGATCCCTTCAACGGTCCTGATTTTGAACCTGCGGTAATTTTTCTTGTCCGGTGACCCGTCCCGGAACTGGACCATCGAACCTACCATGGAGGTGCCGGAGAGATGCGAGATGTCGAAACATTCGATCACATGGGGTGTGTCGGGCAGGTCAAGAGCGGCCTGGAGGTCGCCGGTCTTCAGGGCTCCCCGCCGGAAACTGAGCTCGATATTGGTGTATACCAGGTCGAGAAGATTTTTCTTCTCGCCAATCTTCGGCACGGTGACCTGAACGCTCCTGCCCCTGCGTTCAGTGAGATATTCACTGAGTGCTGCATCGACATTATGGGGAAGGATCAACTCAGTGGGAGGCGGATGATCCGCATAATACTGGACCAGGAATTCCTCGAAAAAATCTTCTACCGCCTCAAAGGAGTACACCTGCTTCTGGGTAAGCGAGCCTTTCCTGACCGCAAAGACCATTAAAGAGACAATCCCGTCAGCAACGGTATACGCGATCACGTCCTGGTCGCTCTCTTTTGGCCGTTCGACAGACTGTCGTTCCGAGAGACGTTCGATAGCCCCGATCTGGTTGCGGAGAGAGAGGGCCTTTTCGTATTCCTGTGCCGTTGAGTACGCTGCCATTTCTTCGCGGAGCTGTTTTACCAGTTCCCCCCCCTTCCCTTTGAGCAGGGCAGCAGCCCGGTTAACCTGTACGCGGTACTCTTCCGGGCTGATCGCACCGATGCAGGGCGCACTGCACGAATGCATGTGATACCGGAGGCATGCACGTTTGGGAAGTTTCCGGCACGAACGAAGAGTAAACGTGCGTTTTATTGCACGGAGCACCGCATCGCGTTCGGCTGCTGAAACAAATGGCCCGTAATAAGCGGCACTTTTGATCCTCTGCCGGGCAATCCCGATTCGCGGGAATGGATCATTGCTGATCTCGATGTAGGCAAACCGCTTTGCATCCTTTAAGTCAATATTGTATTTCGGCTGGTGTTTTTTTATCAGGTTATTTTCCAACAGAAATGCTTCCGTTTCCGTGGTAGTCACCACAAAATCGAGCGATGCGATCCGTTCAACCAGTTTCTGCGTCTTGGCATCGTGATCGGTCTTCTGGAAGTAACTCGTCACCCGCTTTTTGAGGTCTTTTGCCTTGCCCACGTAGATGATGGTGCCGGCTTCATCGGAAAAGAGATAGCAGCCGGGGGCGTGGGGCAGACGGGTGAGATCGATCATACGGACATGAGCATGGGTTTTAAGAACTCCCCGGTATAACTTCCCTTCACTTTTGCGACCTGCTCCGGCGTTCCCGTTGCCACGATCTTCCCGCCACCATCGCCGCCTTCGGGGCCGATATCGATGACATGATCAGCGGACTTGATCACGTCGAGGTTGTGCTCTATCACCACGACCGTGTTGCCCTTCTCCACCAGATCGTCGAGCACCTTGATCAGTTTCTTCGTATCATCGAAGTGGAGCCCGGTGGTGGGTTCGTCGAGCAGGTAGAGCGTCTTTCCGGTTGCCCGCTTTGCAAGCTCGCGGGTGAGCTTGATCCGCTGGGCCTCCCCTCCGGAAAGGGTAGTGGAACTCTGCCCGAGCTTGATGTAATCGAGCCCTACGCGGGAGAGCGTCTCGAGCTTGGTCCGGATCGACGGGATATTGGTAAAGAGGGCGAGGGCTTCTTCCACGCTCATGTCCAGTACGTCCGCAATCGATTTGCCCTTGTACTTCACTTCAAGCGTCTCGCGGTTGTACCGCTTGCCTTTGCATTCCTCGCACTCGATATAGACATCGGGCAGGAAGTTCATCTCGATCCGGATCAGCCCGTCACCCTCGCAGGCCTCGCACCGCCCGCCCTTGATGTTGAACGAGAACCTGCCGGGTTTGTATCCCCGCATCTTTGCCTCTTTTGTTTCGGCAAAGACCGTCCGGATCTCGTCAAAGACCTTGGTGTAGGTGGCCGGGTTGGACCGGGGGGTTTTCCCGATCGGGGACTGGTCGATCACGATCACCTTGTCGATCTCGGCATCGAACAGGATCCGGTCGTGGGCACCCGGCTGATCCCGTGACTGGTTGAGGATCTGCATCATGCCCTTGTAGAGCGTCTCGTAAACGAGGGTGGATTTCCCGCTGCCCGAGACCCCGGTGATGACGGTGAGAAGACCGATCGGGAACTTCGCGTCGATCTTCTTCAAATTGTTCTCCCGGCAGCCTTTTACCGTGATGAATTTCTGGGATGTGCGGCGTTTTACCGGTATATCGATCTTTTTTGTACCGGCAAGGTACTGGCCGGTCAGGGATTTTTTGTTCTTCAGGATCTGGAGGGGTGTTCCTTCCGCAACGATTGCCCCTCCGTGAAGACCGGCCCCGGGCCCCATGTCGATTAAGTGATCGGCAGAGCGAATCATATCCTCATCATGCTCAACAACGATCAGGGTGTTACCGAGATCGCGGAGAGTCCGCAGCGTCTCGATCAGTTTCCGGTTATCCCGCTGGTGCAACCCGATGGAAGGTTCATCGAGCACGTACAGCACCCCCATCAGGTTTGAGCCGATCTGGGTGGCAAGCCGGATACGCTGGGCTTCCCCGCCGGAAAGAGTACCGGCATTGCGCGAGAGCGTGAGATACCCCAGCCCGACTTTTTCCAAAAATTCAATACGGGACCGGATCTCTTTTATAATCTGGCGGGCGATCTCGACTTGTTTATCGGTGAGCTTCAGTTCGTTGAAGAAGGCGATGCTTGCCGTGATGGAAAGATCCGTGACATCGATGATGGATTTCCCGTTGATCCGGACGGCGAGGACCTTATCCTTGAGGCGACGGCCCTTGCAGGCAGGGCAGTCAAAGATCCGCATGTAATTTTCCAGTTCCCGTTTCCGCCACTCGGACTGGGTCTGGGAGTACAACCGGGCTGTCTGGGGAAGGAGTCCTTCCCACTCCCCGTTATGGGACCACTGGGCATCCCCGCTCTTCATGCTCATCGAGAAATGCATCCGCTCGGTGGAGCCAAACATCAGGGCATTGTACTGCTTTTCGGTGAGATCCTTCATCGGGGTCATTACATCGAAACCAAAGTGTTTTGCCACGGTAGCGAGATACTGCCCCCGGAACCCGTCCATCGGGTTCCGGTAGGGGGCAACGGCACCATCCGCAATGCAGCGGGACTTGTCGGGGATGATCAGGTCAGGATCGAACTCCATCTTCACGCCGAGGCCATGACAGTCCTCGCAGGCCCCGAACGGGCTGTTGAACGAGAACATGCGGGGCTGGAGCTCTTCAAAGGCAAGCCCGCAGACCGGGCAGGCCATGAGCGATGAATAGGTGGACTCCTTTTCATCCTCACCGGTGACCAGCACCAGACCTTCGGATTTTTTGAGGGCATTCTCAACTGCTTCGGTGAGCCGGGAGCGATCGGATGATGCAAGCCGGTCGATGACGATCTCGATATCCTGCTTCTTGTACCGGTCGAGGGTTATCTCCTCATCGGTGCGGATGATCGTCCCGTTCACCCGCACCCGGGCATAACCCTCCTTGTTCAGGTCTTTCAAGAGCTGCTGGTAGGTGCCTTTCTTCTGCCGCACAACGGGAGAAAGGATGGTCACCATGCCCGGGTGTTCGGCTGCGATCTGGTCAGCAATCCGGTCGGGGGTCTGCGAGGCAATCGGGATATTATGCTCGGGACAATAGGGAGTCCCGATGCGGGCAAAGAGCAGGCGGAGATAATCGTAGATCTCGGTAGTTGTCCCGACTGTGCTGCGGGGATTTTTGCTTGTCGTCTTCTGTTCGATCGAGATCGCGGGTGACAGACCTTCGATGCTGTCCACATCCGGCTTGTGCATCATACCGAGAAACTGGCGGGCGTAGGTGGAGAGCGACTCAACATAGCGCCGTTGTCCCTCCGCGTAGAGAGTATCGAATGCAAGCGTGGATTTCCCGGAACCGGAAACACCCGTAATAACCACAAGTTTATCGCGGGGAATCTCCACGTTGACATTTTTCAGGTTGTGCTGGCGGGCACCTTTGATGATGATATTTTTCATTTGTGTGCTGTACGAATTGGCACAGGAGTTTATAGGAATGAGGGTTGGGGCATGAAAGTGTTACAGGTAAGGAAGAGTAAAAAAAGTTCTCTCTGCATAACGGGTTTTTAACCACCCCTCGACATCATAACCACAGCCAAAAAAAAGTCCACCAAATTGTTCCGGCAGATCTTTTTTTACAGGATTTTTAAAAAAGACATTTTTGAGCGACATTAATTATTCACCATCCCACAATACTAGTGAAAGGAGGGAACAATACGTGGGCAAAAAAGTGGTGATCATCGGCCACCGTCAGCCGGATACGGACTCTGTCGCAAGCGTGATGGGATATGCAGCATTCCTGAACCTTGCTGAACCGGGGAGATACATCCCGGCCCGGTGCGGAGAACTGAATGCAGAGACGTGTTTTGCACTTGAAACATTAGGCCTCAAACCCCCGGTTCTTATCGACAGCATCGAACCCCGGGTATCCGATCTTGCTATCCACCGCATCAGTGTGACGCAGGATGTGCCAACCGTCGATGTCGCAGCGCTTATGGATACCCATGATATCCGCAACGTGCCAATCACCGATACGGACGGAAGGCTTGTCGGTATTGTCGGTGAGCATGGGCTCGCCCAGGCATATGTTAAAAGGCGAAAGATCGGCGAGCTTGCAATACTACCACTTCCCCTCGATACCCTGGCAAGGATTCTCAGCGCCCGCATCGTCGTAAGAGCAGCAGATACTCTCGAAGGCAGGGTCTCTATCGCAATTGATGCACCATCGGTCAGCTCAAAGAACCGGACGGACAAGGATATCGCAATCGCAGGAGATAACAAACCCGTCCAGCGTTCGCTGATAGCGGCGGGTGTCGCGGCCCTCATCATTGTCGACAAGGCACCCGTCAGCGAGCAGGTGATTCGCGAAGCAGGATCAAAAGGAGTCTCGGTACTGGCAACCGATCTCGATGCTTTTGGCGTAGGCACGATGATCAACCTCTCTCTCCCGGCCCGGATGGTGATGGAAACCGATATACCCCGCCTCGAACCGGACGATTCGCTGGCACATGCAAAACAGGTCGTGTACTCCTCCAAGTTCCGTTCCGCGTGCGTTGTGGAAAAAGACGGGACCCTCCGGGGCATCGTAACCCGCACGACCCTTATCGACGATGTGCACAGGCCGGTCATTCTCCTGGACCACAATGAATTTGCCCAGGCGGTGGAAGGGATTGATACCGCAGATATTATCGAGATCATTGATCACCACCGGCTCGGGGCGATATCGACATTAAAACCGGTAAAATTCCTCAATGACCCGGTTGGTTCCACCTCAACGATCATCACACAGAAATACGCAGAAAGTGGCATCACACCCACACCGGCAATAGCCGGAATCCTCCTTGCCGGTATTCTCTCCGATACCCTGATCCTGAAAATGTCCACAACCACACCCGAAGATCACAAAATGGTAGCGTATCTTTCGGATATTACCGGACTTGACCCGGTCACATTCGGCACAAATCTGCTGGAGCGCGGGATGAATATTGAAGGGGCAACAATGGAAGATCTCCTGGTGCGGGACACGAAACGGTACGAGCTTTTCGGAAAGAAGGTGATCATTTCCCAGGTCATGGTACCATCATTTGTCTACCCACAGGCACATGCTGGTGAGATCCAGCAGGAACTCGCACGTCTGCGCGTGCAGCAGGGGATCGATATCTACCTGGGACTGTTTACCAGCGTCACCGAGAACGGGAGCGAGCTCTTTGCCTCTGCAGAAAGCGGACTTATCACGAAACTGGGACTGAAAGACCAACCCGTTCACCTGGCAAATATGATGTCCCGGAAAAAGGATCTCATCCCGTGGTTCGGGGATAAACTCCGCACAATCTGAGTGAAGTGTTTAAAATCTTTTTTTATTGGAATAAGGGGATTTTGGGTTCTGTTGAAACGGACATGAACATGTCAGGTTCACCGGAACCATGAAAATCGTAATACTATTAGTTCCCGGATTCAGGAGTCTGCCCACCCCTCGGGGGTTGCTCGGCCGCCTCGTTTTGGTCCTCGCCGGGCAGGTCGGTTTGGGATAATAAGTTCCTGAACCGCCGCACAGGAAGCCCCGTCGGGGGCGGCAGCACAATCTTATGGGGGTTTGGGGCGGAGCAAAACACAAGCAATGATTCATTCTCTGCCCGGACTTGCTTCTCTCAACAAAAAAAATCAGCGATCCCGGTTGCCCCGGCGTTCACTATACGGGATCTCGGCGCTTTTTCCTTTGGATAACTTTTCCCGTTCACTACGTGCGCTCTCAAACCGTTCCTCAAGTGGGATCTCGACACTCCTTCCCTTTGAGAGAGGCTCACGTTCACCACGGGCGCTCTCAAACCGTTCCTCAAGCGGGATCTCGACGCTCCTTCCCTTTGAGAGAGGTTCACGGTCACTGCGTGCACGCTCAAACCGTTCCTGAAGGGAGATTTCGACACTCCTTCCTTTTGAGAGAGACTCGCGTTCACCACGGGCGCTCTCAAACCGTTCCTGGAGGGGAATTTCGGCACTTTTTCCCGCAGAAAGCCGTCGTTCATCCAGCGGTCCACGATTCAGGCGTTCCTCAAAAGAGATATCGCTGCTTCGACCCGAAGGTGGAACAAGCCCACGCGGGCGATCCTGCACAGGGTTGTCACCCTCGGGTATGAAGTCAATACCTGCTTCAACTGAATTACCCGCGGAAGATCGTCTTGTTCGCATATCCTGCTGCACCGACGGGGTACGCGGGGCCGGTCCCCGTCCGGCTGCCTGACCTGAGTCAGCTGAAGAACGCCGCGGGCCGGTGTAGGCATACGGGCTCCGGCCGGATGATGCAGATTCCCCGCCCCGGATCCTGACTACCTGGTCCTGAATATGGTCCTCCCGGTCATTGGCGCTCCATTCGGTGAATACCAGGAACTGGAGGAACGCCTCGGGTTCCCGGAAGAGTGACGCACGGATGCCGTTAACCATGATGGTCCGTTCAACATTTCCGAACCATCCGCCAGTCCTTTCCGTGATCGTATCGTTACCGGGTTCAAAGATAAAAACCCGCTCAATCTCGCCATTACGCCCCCACCCGGTCTCGGCTATCCCGTTTTCCTCGAACGTGAAGGACTTTCCCACCTGGCCGTATTCTCCCCCTTCGCGGACGGCAATCAGCTGGCAGCCCTGCTCGTAACGGAATGTTCGCGGCCTGATCCCGGGCGAGAAGGTCTCTTCCAGCATGCCCATCCGATCGAAGACAAATCGCCGGAGGATCCGGTCGGGCCGTGCGGGATCGCATTCGGTCATCATATCCGATGCCGGATCAAAGCGGTAAAGTCTTTTTAAGTTCTTTCTCCCGTCAAGTACCCGTACACCCCCACTGCCATACTGGTAGTAACGGGATATCGTACCATTCCTGCGGGTTCCTGCATACTCAGTGATGACTGCATCGGTCATAGCGCGCATTCACTCCGTAAATTTCCTTAATCTGATTCTTTTCCGGGGACAGAAATAGTTTCTTCTCTGACAGGGGTCGTGTCCCGGTCTGCCGGATAAGAGAGTAAACTTCATTCGTTCGTGTTGCAAATAGTTCAATGAAATGTCTGATGAGAATATGACATCGGAACCGATATGTATCAAACCGGTTCCAGAAAAAACTCTTCATCTCGCAAAGTGGAGCACCCGGTTCTGGGCCTGGCTCGTTGATGTCATTCTTATTATCCTCTTCTTAAACATCGTTCGCGGCATCTTTGATCCATTCTGGAAACTTCCCCTGCTCTGGGATTACGGGCACTGGGAGATCTTTGCAATAGGTTTCGAGACGATCTTCTTCTTTTTGTACTGGACCGTGATGGAAGGTTTCCGGGGACAGTCCATCGGCAAGATGGTGATGAACCTAAAAGTGGTCAACCGCGATGGGACAAAAATACACTATAACACCGCCGCTGTTGAGAGTATCGGAAAGGCCTTCTTACTGCCGCTTGACTGCCTGATCGGATGGCTTGGAATGCCCAATACAAAACTGCGGGTCTTCAACCGCATATCGAATACCATCGTGATCAAGACCGACTACAAGGAACCTGACGGTATCCAGTACGTAAAGGAAAAAGAATAATTTTTATCGGCAGCAGATGGCTATTTTCCCTTTACCCCAATTCATGAGGGTAAATCTTTTTTTTTCACAATTATTTCAGTTTCCAAAAACCCCTCCCCCCAATGAAATAATTTGACCGGTAAAGACAGGTTTATTGGTTCCAAAACACCACCAAATCACAGGCACGTGTGCATGGCTGATATCGAATCACTCTACAAAAAAGTGGATGGCATGATCCTGATCGAGATCAAACTCTCATCGATCATGCAGCTCTTCAACTCGTTTGACCCTGCCCCATTCCATGAAAAAGAACTCGATTCAGCCGCAGAGCACTATATTATCGATACGGTCAAGGACTTCCCGGCAAAAACGAAGTTCAAAATGGTAATCTACCTGCCAAAAGAACTTGCAGAAAGCGAGCAGGCAAGGAAGATCAAACCCGCTATCCAGTATCACTTCGAATACCGGGCGATGGGTGCAGACCGCAAATTCCGGTCGCATTTCCGGTATGGCAGGACTACCATGCTGATCGGGCTTTCATTTCTGACCATTGCCCTTTTCACACGGCAGATGGTTTCTCATATGAACTATCTGGCAGCACAAATTTTTGCTGACGCTCTCCTGATCTTCGGGTGGGCTGCCATGTGGGAGCCGATCACAGTACTCCTCTACGAACTCTGGCCGATACTCCAGATGAAAAAGGTGTACCAGAAGATCAGCGGAATGGAGATCGATATCGTTCCTGCATCCTGATAAATCAGGATAATCCATGAATTTTTTTGAGCTGCGCTACCAGTGCCCGCGTTGCCGGTGATGCCGACAGGTTATCAGGAACGGTAATTTCCTGTTCCCGCTTCAGGGCAGAGATAATGTGCCGTATCGCCTCTCCATGCGACGGACCATATCCGCCCTCGAGTATGAATGCGAGTGATCGTTCAGCAGCAACCTGGATAAGCCGGGTCAGGACCTCGAAATCCTTTGGCTGGATCTGCATCCAGCCGAGCGGGTCGTCAGCAAGGATATCCTGTCCTGCGGAAATGATGACCAGATCCGGGCGGAAGCGCTGTAGTGCCGGGCAGAATATTTCAGAAAACACCAGATGGTAATCGCCGATGTCTGCACCCGCTGCGAGTGGCGCGTTGATGGTGTACCCGATCCCGTCTCCCATCCCGGTCTCATGGACCTCCCCGGTATACGGAAATATTCCCTCCTGGTGGACCGAGCAGTAGAGCACCCGGTTACTGGTGTAAAAGGCATGCTGCGTGCCGTTTCCGTGGTGGACATCCCAGTCAACGATCGCAACCCGGTCAACAGACTCAAGTGCATGTTTCGCGGCAATTGCGGCGTTGTTGAGCAGGCAGAAGCCCATAGCACGGTCACGTTCCGCATGGTGGCCCGGGGGACGCATAAGCGAGAAACAGTGTTCGCCATCTATCGCCCGTTCAGATGCTGCTATTGCCGCACCTGCGGCATGGAGTGCTACATCAAACGAGCGCGGGGAGACATAAGTATCCCGGTCAAGGTAGCTCACTGATGGGGTAGCTTCACATCGCAGCTCAAGCCAGCGGAGAAAATACGGATCATGAATTCGTTCCACATCCTGACGGGCAGCAGGTGTTGCAGAATAGAGGGGGAGATCGGGAGGGAGCCCTGACAGGACAGCCTCAAGCCGTCCCTGGCATTCCGGGTGACCGGGGGCATCGTGCCAGACAGCGCGTGAATCGGTGATTGCAGAAGAACGCGTCATTTCAGTTCTCCATCCACGTACCTGGACGGGTTTATTGACTATCAACGTTTCCGGAATATCCGTTTTGCTATGAACTGAACTGACGAAGTTATCCATCAATTTCTCATGAGTATTGCCGCTCCTTCATTACAGGGGCAACCGGGAAAACGCAATCTCTTCAGTACCGTAGATCTCCATTGAATCGCAGTTCCGACCAGAATTGTGAGAAAAATTCGTGGCAATACTGCCTTATTTTGAAAATAATAAAAGATTGTTTTTTTTATTAAAAGCAGATTCACCGTCAATATATACCCGTATTCCGGGGGTAGTAACAAGAAAAAAAGTTTTAGCCAAGGTTCCATACTGCCAGTGTTTTCGGGTCAAGGTTGCAGAGGAGATAGGTCTTTTCAGCCAGGACCGGTGCCGGTATTTCATAGATCAGGTAGCCATTAATCGCGTTACTCGCTCCTGGCAGGATATATCCACCGGTACCACCCCTACCGAGCAGGTAATCATACTGCTGCTGTAAAACACCGGAAATGGTAACATCAGCACTGGCAACCGATTGGTAGGCATATGTCTGGCCATCGATACTCACCACGAACTGCTTGGGGGAGGGGGCATACGCAGAACCGCTGCCGGTACTGGCAGCTTTGATGAACACAAAGAGAAACGCATTTCCCGGGCCGGGAGTTGCAGTATTGTATCCCCGCTGCGTCCCTAACGGGGAGCCGGCTTCAGCCTGTTCACTCGGGCTGTTCCACGATGGCGAAGTCCACGTATAATTCTGCATCACATTTGTACGATAGACCGTTGCCTCTCCCGTCTGGTCACCGGTTCCGAAGGACGCCTTTTGGCCCAGTTTCAGGGCATCAGGATAAGGTACCGTAGTTGGAGGGACTGGAGTAACCAGGGGTGTTGTTACAACAGCAGGGGTTGGCGTAGGTGCTAGGGGTGCCGTAGATGTACAACCACAGATTAAAAGCAGGAGAATCAGGAGACCACTGCCTGCCATAGCAAGAGGGATTGTTTTCATACCATTCGCTGGGTTATCACACTAGATAAAACATAGGTTGATAATCACATCAATGAAGAATCGTGCAATTGATTGAATTCCGGGAATGTAAGGAAAAGAAATTATTTGACGCTCAAGGAACATTTTATTTTTTTAAGGTTTCCCCGAGTAGTGCCATCTGTTCATAACAGGAAGAACAGAGTTGTTTTTTCTTGCGATCCAGTTCGTCAAGAGTATCGGGCTTGAACATCACGCATTCCCGGTTGGAACAGTGCCCGAGACCCAGCAGGTGCCCGATCTCGTGTGCGCCTTCCTTGACAATCCGGTCCATCAGGTCATCGTCACTGCCGGAGAGCCCGTAGTACTCGTTTCCCAGGCGAGCCGATGAGACCACTGCCGCGCCAACAGATTCCCGGGCAAGCCCGAAGACAAAACTGCTGCCGTTTTTAAACAGGTCCTGGTGAACTACCACAAGGACCGGGTCCTCGATCCCGTGGCGGTGCTTGTAGGTCTGGATGCTGTCCAGAAGTGCAGCCGCATCGATCTGCCTGCGCCCGGTTACATATCCCATCATGCGTACATGGTTTTCAGAAACCGTGGTGGGCACACCAAGAATCGCAGAAATTTTCCGGGAAACGGGCACCTGGAGCCCGGCCGGGGACTGGGCATCCCAAAAAATATGGACATGCATCGCTATATTCTGTTGGAATGGGCGACTATAAACATATTGAAACACGCGTCGGGACCTATATTGCAAAACATTATTCCCGTGCCATCGAAGTCGGCGTTGGCAGGAATGAAGAGGCCGCCCGCATCATCAGAAATGCCGGGGCCCTGATCCGCTGCACAGACGTAAAACCGCTGGATATTACAGATAATCTGCCCTTTTCACAGGACGATATTTTTTCACCCGACGTCTCCCTGTACACGGGCGCAGAGGTCATTTATGCAATTCGCCCCGCAATCGAGATGATCCCTCCCCTGATCGAACTGGCAGGACGGATCAACGCGGACCTGATCGTGTACCATCTCGGTTTTGAATCCTATGAAAAGGGCGGGGAGATCATCGACTGCGGGGTGCTCCTCCACCGGTATCACGTCCGGTCAGAAACCGTCAAACAGGGTTGACTGAGTCCGGGACGGGGCCTTTTTCTCTGCCGGCTCCGGGGGGGTAACGATCGCGGGTTCCGGTTCTTTGGCGGGTTCTGCCTCGGGCAGGGTTCCAGGTTTTGGGAGGGATTCCTTTTTTGACTTTTTCTGCGGTTCTTTGACCTTTTCCTGCTCTTTTGCTTTTTGCTTCTCTTCTTTTTCAAGTGCCTTGACAATCTCTGATGCGCGTGCCCGGTCATTTAAGAAGAAATTGAGCTGGTCTGCATCCAGCATCATGTCCCGGGCATATCCCGCCGGGTCATGATCCACCAGCAGGGAAAATGTGCTCAGGTACTCTTCGCGCAGGGTGCTCTGCGGGATGTGCATAGTACCGGCAATTTTGTTGAGCAGGGCAATCCGGATCGCCTTCTGTTTTTTGGCAGTCGACATCTTCTGCCACCGCTCCGGGGGCATAATCCTTGCATGGATACCTTTTCCTCCGGCAGCATCCGCAACTCCCAGCAGCATCACTGCGGTTGCATAGCGCCAAAGTGTATGGTACTGCCGGCGATAGGTATTACCCAGGTACTCATCCGCCCGTGACAGGTGCTGGTAGGCCCGTATGACCGCTGTCGGGTCAGAGATATTGCCAATGTTTCCTTCCACCCACTGTTCTATGGTCTCAGGGGTATCGTTTACATCGTAAGAGAGGCGCAGCAGCTCCTCATCGGGAGTGTTTGAAAACAGGGCAGAGATCAGCGAGAAGATAGATACCCGTTCGTCTTTCTGCGAGGTATGCACCTGTGCATCATCAATGGTATCCCGCCCGATAGCCGAGGCATAGAGCATGTTTACCGCAGAACGGATATCACCCTCCGCACTTTCGGCAATTGCATGAATCGCTGATTCGCTGCAGCTGATCTTCTCAGCAGAGCAGAGATATTTGAGCCGGGGGGCAATTGACCGCGCAGGAACCGCCTTGAACTGGACCGGTTCGCACCGGGACCGGAGTTCAAGAGAAAGGCCGTATAAATCGTTGGCAATCAGGATGATCGGCTGCTGGGCATGCTTTATACAATCGATGATCGCTTTGGCACCCCCGCGATCTGCGGTCCCCTGCAGGTTGTCTGCTTCGTCGAGCACAATCAGCTTCCGCGAGGCCCCCATCAGGCTTGCGGTCTGGCTTCCTGCACCGGCGATACGTTCTATTACACCGGCGGTCCGGGTATCACTCGCGTTGAGCTCGATTGCCTCCCAGTTCATGTCATGTGCGAGCGCGTACGCACTTGACGTCTTACCGATACCGGGCTTACCGTAGATCAGGAGAGGTTTTGATTTCCTCGTCCAGTTCTTCGCCCACTCCGCAATCTGACGGACTGCCGTCGAATTCCCGACAATATCCTGCAGCCTTGCGGGGCGGTATTTTTCTGCCCAGTCCATACAGACACGTTGACCGTATATCAAATAAAATCACTCTCCCATAAGAGATATTTCTGCCATCAGAGGAATAACAAATAAATTATCTCTGATGAAACGAAACTAGGATACACACAATATTTTTTAGTCGATTTCAGGTGATGCCGTGACCCACAACTGCTCAACAGAGACAATTGCAAAAGTAGTCCGGGAATATGAGGGTGTCCGGCGCAAACATACCATCGGTGAGATGGTCAGGGCATTGAGGATCGATGCCCCGCATGTGGTTGCCTCATTCGGTGAGGATGCAGCCGTGATCGAGCACAACGGAGAAGCGCTGCTGCTTGCTGCCGATGGTATCTGGAGCAGGCTCATGGAAGCCGATCCGTACTGGGCGGGATACTGCTCGGTACTGGTCAATATCCATGATATCGCAGCAATGGGCGGTCACCCGATTGCGATGGTTGATATTTTCTCGATAGCCAAGACCACCGTGCAGGAACAGGTGGTAAAGGGAATGCACGATGCCTCAGCACAGTTCGGGGTCCCGATTGTTGGCGGACACCTCCACCCGGATGCCCCGTACAGCGTCATCGATGTCTCGATTCTCGGATCAGCCCGGCTGGATTCGGTCATCTACAGCCACACTGCGCAGGTAGGTGACAGTGTTGTTGCGGCTATCGATATCACGGGCCGGGTCCACCCGTCCTGTGCGCTCAACTGGGACTCGGTCACCATGAAATCCGCTGCGGAAGTCCGGGCCCAGATCTCCTTAATGGAGCAGATCGGCACCAGACACCTGGTGACGGCAGGCAAGGATATCAGCAATCCGGGTATCATCGGGACGCTGGGGATGCTGCTCGAAGTGAGCGGAAAGGGTGCCGAGATCGATCTCGGCCTGATTCCCAAGCCAAACCTTTCGTCAAATAGCATGACGTTCGAGCAATGGGTGAGAATGTATCCCGGCATGGGCTTTATCCTGACGGCGAACAAGGCCCATGTGGAGGAACTTATCCGGCTCTTTGCCAGTGTGGGAATGACGGCACACGAGATTGGCACGGTGAATGCTACCCGGGAACTGCGGGTACGCTACGAGGGCAAGGACACGCAGGTCTTTGATTTCATCAATAACGGTATTATGCACCTGTCCGAAGAGGATGTGGCATGCCAGGGCCGGTAAAGCGTATCGGTATCGGGATCGCTGAAGATCCAGAAAAAGTCCTTACGAGTGTAAACCACATTAGCGGGAAATTTAAAATTATCTGTTATTGCAGATCCGGAATTGTTGATAAAAAATCAGCAGGAACCGGGGTAAGTATTGCAGAGCATCTTCACCCGGAGCAGGCGCTGGTCGACGACCTCATGTCCGGCAGGATTGACGCCGCCGTGCGGGGCACCCTGCCTGCCAATGCCACCTTAAAAGCACTGAAGAAAGCAGCGGGTGTCGATCATCTCGAGCGCATTGCACTGCTGGAGACCGTTTCGGGGAAAAAATTCCTGCTCACCCCTGTTGGCGTGGATGAAGGGTGGACGGTTGAAGAGAAACTCGAACTGATCAAAAAAGGCCGGAATATTGCAAAGAGATTCGGCCTGCCGGAAAAAGTCGGCGTCCTGTCCGGTGGCCGGCTGGGCGATATCGGAAGGCACCCGCAGGTGGATGCAAGCATGGCCGATGCCGAACGGGTTGCCCGGCTGGGTGATGCCACCCACTGCGAGATCCTGATCGAAGATGCAGTTGAAACCTGCGGGCTTATCATTGCACCTGACGGTATTTCCGGTAACCTGGTGTTCAGGACACTTGTCTTTCTGGGAGGCGGGCACGGCCATGGCGCGCCCGTAGTAAATATCAGCAGAATTTTCGTGGATAGTTCGCGCGCCTCACCAAATTATGCCAATGCGCTATTGCTCGCTGCATCTTTGTTGGAATAATTTTAAACCGTAAATTCCTCTTTTTTTCCCAAAAAAACCATTTTAAGGGAAATAAAAAATATTCTGCGAAATTTTGAGCCCCGATTTATCCTTGCTAAATAGGATGCCCCCAGAAATCATATTGCAGGGTAATTTGAGCCATTTCCCCAGAAAGTTTTTATATATACCAATTGGATTTCTTTTAGAGGTAAGAAACATGGCAGATTTACCAATCGCAGCAGTTGTAAGGATTGCAAAGAAGAACGGAGCCGAACGCGTAGGAAGCGATGCAGCAGAGGCACTTGTCATCAAGGCTGAAAAGTACATCGCCGGGCTCACCAAGGAAGCCAACAAGCTTGCCGAGCACGCAGGAAGAAAGACGATCAAGAAAGAAGACGTTGATCTGGCTGCAAAGTCCTAGATTAACTCTCTTTTTCTCGCAGATTTGTTTGTAATCTTTTCGTAATTTTATTAGTAGCGTTTTCCCTGTGAAAGTCTGGAGTATCAAATTTTAAAATCTGCTGACGATAGCAGAGACAAATGGAAATTGAGTTTGAAGTGCAAATTTTTCATTGCGCTGGTGCGAAGCCTTTGGCTTCAGGCCTGTTTTTTTTATAAAAATCGGCACTCCTGAAAAACAATAAATCATAACAGGAGCCCGTCTTCTCATACAAACGAGTACACCGCCCACGGCCCGGTGAATCTCACTAAAAGGTCTCCCTCCCGCTCGATATCTTCTAACACAGCACCAAGCTTTGCATAGTTCTCATCCGAAACAAGACACGAGCAGTTCAGAATCATATCTCGTTCCGGCACTTGCCCTTTTTTTAGTTTACCCAAGGAAATCTCATCGCAATATCCCTGGATTTTTGTTTTGGTCTCTGAAATTATACCTGCAATCTCTGCATCCATGGCAACATTTACTTCCTTTTCCAGCTTTTGCTGGATCAAGTATTTTTTCCCAGGAGCGCTGGTCTTTGCCTGCCCTTCGAGTCGCTTTATAAAATCGTTTGTTGCAGATATCGTTTCCCGAATCTTCTGCCGGTTGGTAAATATCTGGATGCCGTACTCTTTTTTACCCCGGATCTTTTCAAATTTCTGCAAAAAATTTTCATACTCTTTTGATAACCACCCGGTAAGCACCGTCCTGGCATCCCGCTCTTTTTCCGGTTTGATTATCGTATCAAACGTAAAGGGGATGGTGTTCATCCCCGCCCCGATGAGCCGTTCCAGTACCTGTTCATGACTCAGTACCCACCCGGTCACGACGCTCTGATCCTCACTCGCATAGGGTGTGAGGGGACAGGCATGGACAATGGCAGACATGTCCTTGTACTGGAGGGAAAATATCTGCTGTCCGTCAACACCGGTGATTCCCATGGGGATCTCCCCCCTGTGCTCCACGAGAGCATACAGGTACAACCCGTCATTTTCCGTTCCCGTCATACCATTACTTCCCTTCTGTAGGCAGGGAAAGATGATTGTATTCCTCCCGGCACTCTTACCGTGATAGGTGGATCTCCGTGCGGCAAACCCGTAGAGACTTCCCTTAACATATCTCGCTCTCCCGTTTCCACAACTTACCCATGTTCCCGGCTGTATCCTGTCCTGATAGATCATGGGTGTCGATCGGGTTAACCATCTTCTCGACCACATCATCGACAATATCATCCAGTTCAGCACGGATCTCCCCGACGGTCTTTGTCAGTCCCTGATCGGTTTTGATCTGCTCGATCGCCACATGAAGGTCCATGAGCGATTTACCGAGGCGTTCGATCTCTGCTTCCGATAACACCCCTGAGTCCATCCGTTTCAATGCCTGGATCTTGAGCGCCTCTTCAAGGATCTCGACGACTGCAATAACAAGACCGAGTACGCCTTCCTTTAAGTTGTTCTCATCGATCTCAATCGTCATTCTGCTCCAGGACCAGATCCAGGATCCCGTTCTGGTATCGTTCTTTTGCAACCTTTCCGGGCCAGGGCAGGGGGATCTCTTTTTTGTACCGCTTCCCACCCTCTTTTGCAGAGACTTCGAGTGAGCGGCCTTTGACTGCGATATGTATCTTCTCCAGGGTAACGCCCGGCATCTCGATCACGATCCGCAGGAGGTCACCCTCATTGAAGATGTCCGTGATAGGGTCAATCGTCTTGTTCTCTTCACGTTCTTCTGCTTTCTTTGGACCGGACGGGACCAGTGAACGGATCTTTACACTGTGGGTGACCGTTGGTTCCGGAGAGTATCCCTCTTCTAATCTCTTTTTAATCTCGCGGTCTTTCTCTTTGATCTTCTGGTCCAGCTCCGGGGATCGTTTGCGCAGGTTCTTTACCAGACCCCCCATGCCGGGCAGGATATCATTTACTACACTCTCTACAACACTGTCGTCATCTTCAGTCTCATTCGTTTTTCGGTCATCCTTCTTCATGTTCTTCCCCCGGTATTTTCTTTCTCTACCCGGATCTCCAATAAACCATGCTTACAGCTGGCTGACACATGCAGGGTCTTTGGCAGGTCACAGCCAGTACGGTCGAGCGTGATTACCAAAGAGTCGCTCGTCTCAACCACCTCAACTGTATCGGTCTTATGCAGGAGATCGTCATTCAACCACCACGAGAACGCGATCTGCCTGCCAGTGGCGAGGTCTGTTGCGGATTCCCGGAAGACCGCGATCGGTATGCCCCGACGCTTCACTGACCTCGGGATGATGATCTCCCGTAACCGGTACAACACCTCGTAATGGGTAAGCCCTGAACAGTCGCTCAGTTCGTCAAGGGTGGCGTGTCGCTGCTCATACAGGATGCGGAGGATGGAACTGCTCCCTTCATCAAGATCACTGGAGAGATCATAGCGCTGCCTTGCCACCAGCGAGGTCGAACCTGAGATTGAATCGATAATCGACTCGCATTCTTTAAACCTGCGAGCAAGGATCTCCTGTATCTCTTCATCGCCGGAATGCAGTAAGATGAGATCCTCAAGATCGGCAGGATTGCGGGATGAGTGTGCACCTTTGCCGGTGCAGGCTGACCTGACTTCATCAGGATGTTTCCGGTAGAGTGTTCCGAGGATCTCCTGGAGGGTACTGGCTAATACGGCAATGATCGGGACCATCCTGCTGCGTTGCCGCGGTGTCATCAGCCATCACTCCGCAAAGTGAGTCGCAGGTAAATTGCCTTGTTATTATTGATCTCCGCCACGCCAATCTCTGTTGTCTCCGTAGAGAAACCGGGCACCGTCATGGAGATGGGGCGGACCGGGCTGATCGTACGGGGTTCAACAATCTCGATCTTTACGTTTTTGACCGTTTCAAGAATGGATTTCCCTTTTTTCTTTTTCTTTCCCTTTCGCCCTTTCGTTTCCATTGGCAAACGAACGGTGTCGTTTTCAATCGGCGGTGTGCCTTTTTTTCGGAAAGAATCATGTACATTTTTCATGATACTACCCCAGTATCCTTTTTTAGTCCGGCACCTGCTTCCCATCCGAGGTACCGGGCATACTCCATCAGGTGCTCCCGTCCTTTCAATTCACCGGGAAAGAGCGGCACCTCAATGACGGTCAACTGGTCATCGTAGCGTTTGTGGATCTTTGCGAGATAGCGCTCCTGCACGGTCCGGCGGGAGGTGCAGAACGGGCAGGTATTTTTTGGAATGATACCATTCACGATAATCCTTGCGGTGAGAATATTGAGGTGAACGAGCACCTGCTGCATCCGTTCTGTCTGGTACAGTGCCAGTGCCTCCGGGATAATTATGAGGACGAACTCTGTTCGCTTGTGATCGGTGAGCACCGACAGGGCGTGCTGTGCCATCTTCTGGATTCTTTGTAACGCAAGAGCCAGCGTGTCTTTTGACGATTCCTTGTCAAACATGACCCTGATCGTACCAATCACCCCAGCCAGCCGCTCCTGGATCTTCTGCATACCCGTTGTATAGCCAACAATACTGTCCGGGAGATTTAACAGGCGCAGGGTATGCCCGGTGGGAGCGGTGTCCCAGATGATGTAATCATACCCTTCCGGTAAAAATGTGAGCACTTCTTCCAGTGCGAAGAGTTCATCAAAGCCCGGTATGATCGTATTGGGGATGTCATCGAGCACATCTTCTTTTATGGGAATAACCGTAGCAAGGGCGTCAATGATGGCACTGCCGTAGATCTTCTTGTATTTTTCAACGACTGTCTCGGCATTGATCTCGATGGCAGATAGTCCCTTACTGATATGGGTGACGGTTCCCCCAATGGGACATTCAAATATATCCGACAGGGATGGTGCAGGATCGCTGGAGATTATCAGCACCCGCTCACCTGATTCGGTTAGTGAGAGTGCAGTAGCGGCGGCAGCTGACGTCTTTCCAACGCCACCCTTTCCGCCAAAGAGGATGATCTTTGTTGCCGGTGTTGCAGGAGGGGCAGGGGAATCCATGGTAGTAATGGCAGATGTTTTAGCAGATGCCCCCGATATTATCGATGCATGCGTGGCACCCACACGAGAGGGGCGGGTTTTTTCCCCGGGTCTTTTTGGAGATTGCACCTGTGAGTTCATGTGACTTACACCTGCTTGTCGGGTATGATGGATTCCGGTTCATGTCTCTTTTGCTACACATTTCCGGTAATTCTCCGGCATCCGGGCACGACACTCCACGGGGGCCCACCGGAGTTTTCTCCGGTTCATCTCTGCACTGATACAGGAGATCACCTGCTCCGGGGTATCCGGGTGCAGCACACTGACCGAGCCATCCGTTTGAACGAGGTGGAGATACCCGGTGGGTTCAGCGGCTGTCGATATCGCGCCGTATTCGAGCGAATACCCGGCAAGATCTTCGAACCGGACGGCAACAAGGCATGCTAACGGCTCTCTCTGGTGGATTCGGATCGCAGCATCAGTGAGGGTGAGGGTGCCGTAAGTCCATGCCGGGCAGGCACCGGCAGACTGCCAGTATGAAACAGCGCATTGGAACAAGGGCGTTTCGCCTTGCAGCAGGGCGATTTCCTGTGCGAGTTTTTTCTTCTCTTCTTCGCTTGCAGCAGCACGGATCGCTTTGTCCCAGTCCGCCCACATTCCGTACTCGATCATCGTCTCGATGCTCGCTAACATCGCCCGCAATTTGAGCCCGATGAGGGGAACTCCCGAGACCGTGATGATCACATCTGCATCAATGACTGCCCCTTTATCCAGTATCCGGTCAAGCAGGTCGACAAGGGTCGTTTTCCGTTCACGAGTCGCTTCCATCTCCACTCACCTGTGATGGGAAATCCGTTTTAGTGACGGGGCATTCATTAAGGCTTTCGCGCTCGACCAGCCGCACCAGGGACAACTTTCGTTGAGCAGCACATGGATAGGAACCGATTTCCCGCACTGGGGGCATCGTTCCTGGTCCTCTTTTACCCGGTCCCAGACTGCTGTATTCAGGTTTGTGCCCGAAGGGAACTCCAGCCCGTACTTCGCGGCGGTCTCAAACGAAGCAACCGCTGCACGTATCTTGATACCGAGTAGTTCAACGCCGGCAACCGAGACGCAGATATCGGCGTTGATGATAACTCCCTTGTCCAGCACGCGCTCGATCACATCGACAAGCGAACTTGCCGAATCGTCCCGCAATGCCTGTATCGCCATTATTCATCCCGTACTCTGGGGTAAATGCCAGCAGTGCCTGTACCTGTGAAATCCATAATCCGTCTTTTACGTTCTGAGAAACAACTTTTCAAAGAACGCTGATATAGCTGAACGGTTCTCATAATCTCCTAAGCCTTTCCCAGCATGATCTCAAGGACGCCATTGTTGTAGTGAATTTCAGGTTCACCCTTGACCGGAACCCCCAGATCGATGTGCCTGTGATATTGCCGGGCACCTGCCATGGCGACAATTTTTAAGGCATTTGCCTTCACGTTTACAGAGATATCCTCTTTACTTACTCCGGGCAGTTCCACTATCACCTGCAACCGGTCAGTTTCATCGAAAATGTCGACTCCGGATAATGTGCCAGACTGCATACTTTCACGCCTTCTTGAGATTGATCTCAAGTATCCCGTTCTTGTACTGCTTCTTTGGCTCACCTTTGACCGGAGCCCCGAGATCGATCTCTTTTCTGTACTTCCGTTCACCCTTCCCTGCGGTAAGAATAAGGGTGCTGTCTTTCAATTCAAGGGAAATGTCCTTTTCTTCAACTCCGGGAAGCTCGACAATTACCTGTAACCGGTCGGCTTCATCAAAGACGTCAACGATCGGTTCGCGGGTCTCCGACTCAGGCCTCCTGCCGAAGGTGTCGACACGGGGCATACCATCCCCGCCCATCCGGACAGAGATCCCGTACATCCCTTTTCGTTTTTGGGACTTGTCAAAAGAGATTTCGCCGGTCCTGCTCATCTCGGTTTTTCCTTCCTCGACCATCTTTGTTATGTCTTGGGTGAAGTTTCCCAGTTCGGTCAGTATCCCCCCGAATTTCAAGCCGAAATCCAGGATGGGTTCATTGTTTTTTACCTTTTTTTTCTCCATTTTCCATACCCCCGAAAATGACCGGATGTTAATATTCCGTTGCTGATACCACGTCCCCGCGTTTTCGCATACTGACCCGCTTGAACGTGGCAACCCCGCCCTCGTCATTCATAATGACTTCGTATATACCTAAGAGATCCATAGAGTCGGGAATCGCTTTCCTCTCTACGAGTTCGATTGTCACGATAGGCATGTGCGTCTCTTCGTCGAGTGCCACGCCGGCGATCGTGTTGAACGGCAGTGAAGTGAGTTCCACCATCTCCTTTTTGACGGAATCCAGTAACTGCTTCATGTTCTGCCCTTTGGGTTTTACCTGCACCTGCACCTGTTTTGCCATGTTATACACCTTTTACTTCATTCAGACGTTTCCGGAGCTGGATCATCGCAGCCCGGTACTCCTCTTCGGGCAGGTCACCCCGCTCGAACTGCATCTGGGTCCTGAGCACCTGTTCCCGGACTGACCGCTCCGTGCTTAAGGTCATTGCATCTGCATCATCTGCAATCCCCTGGAGCACCTTCATGCCGAGATCGAACGGCAGTTTGAGCAGGTCATCGACGATGAGGACCATAATTCAGCTCCGTATCCGCACGTTCACAAAGTTATACGGCGGTGCGACCACATACTTCATCAGCAGTTTCTCCCCGTACTCCTGTTCGAGCGTGTTGACGAGCATGTCGAAGTCCCGCTCTTTGGTTTTGTCAACAAGGAAGGCAGCGTTTAAGACCATCTCGTCCGAGAGGTTCTTGTTCATCTTCGCATCCGCCGAAATCCCGCCCAGCCGGTTAAAGATGTCATGGGCGATCTTCTCCTCCCGTTTGGTCAGTTCTTCGGCGACCTTCGTCCCGAGCGTGAGGCGCTGACGGTAGGTCTTTTCGAGAGGTTTGCCCGCGATCTGGTGCTTCATTGCACGGATCTTGACATTGGATGCAGCGATCTCTTTTATCGTCGTGTCGATCTTCCAGGTTACTTTCAGCCCGAGTTCGGTCTTTCCGATAAGTTTGGTGAAGTACATCCTCAATTTCGGATAGTTCCGTGAGAGGAATGTTTTGATATCCCCCTCAGATGTTGACTGCCCGAAGCTCATCGGGATAACACAGTACTCCTTCATGATCTTCTCGAGCGCCTGCTGGTGGACGATCCCGTAATCGAGCACCTCGAAGGTCTTTGTCGGGGAATCGGAGACGACTGCTGCAATCTCCCGGTAGTGAATCGTGTACACGTTCTCGCCATCGAGACCGATAGGCCCAAAGGTGTGCTCCTTTCGCGAGGGGATGATGGCATACACGTACCGCCACCGGAGTTTCGACTGGGTCTCAGTACGCAACATCGATTTCATGGTACGCCTTCTTTTTCGGGGATGCTTTTTTATTTGGGATGACGGTCACTTCAGCAGTATTTTTTACCTTTTCGCCACGGCGGACTGCCTGGACGAGTGAAGTTGCTTCTTTCCTCTTCAGTATCTTACGGCGTGCCTTCGTGAGTGCCCGGTTATGGACCTGTATCCTTTTTTCCTCTTTTTTAATAATCGCGTTCCGTTCGTCCTCGGTAAGCAGGGCTCCCTCGGTTTCTGCAAGCCTCTTTTTGATCTCGTCCTCGATCTGGATCGTCCGGCAGGGGACCTTCTTATCCCGTGACAGGTCAAGTCCGGATCGTATATCTCGTGCGGTCTTCATCTCGTTCTCTCCATCGATGGTTCGTTTCTTTGCATGCGATGTTTTTTGCTTTCCAGGCACTAGGATGCCGGTGGCAGCACATAACCCGGATGACAGGGTCCTAACTCGCTATCAGGTCACGGATGATTCCGGCAGGATCGACATCTCCCTTGTCACCCTTTCCGATCTTAGGCGAGAGGATATCGATGCAGGTCTGTTCGAACCATTCTTTGTCCCCTTCGTCATAGACGCGGGCGATTGCGACCGAAGCCCTGATCGTAGGACTGAACTCACAGACATCTGCCGCCCGGAGTTTTCGTACGAACTTTACAATCTTCTTTGCCACAGAATGAGATACCCCCGCCTTTGCCTGCGTGATAGCGATCTCAGTCTCCTCATCATAATGGGTCATCGGCAGGGTGATCATCCTGTCCATCAGTGCGTCCTGAGACCGGAATACTCCGGCATACTCCTCCGGGTTGCTCGTGAAGATTGCAGAGAAGTCCGGGTGGACCTTGATGTAGTTGCCGTCTTCAGACGCGCTCGGCAGTTCGAGCATCCGCTCTTCGAGTACCCCTAAAAAGATATTGTTTGCTTCGGGGCGTGACCGGGTGAACTCGTTATAGATCAGGGTAAACCCGTGCTTGCAGGCTGTCGTAAGCCGGTCATCCAACCAGGTCTTCGTCATGGACTCATCGGATTTGTAAACCCTGGAGACGAACCGGTCGATCACCTTTCGTTTCCGGTACCCGGACTGACTGCCGACAAGAGACGACGTACTGAACTCCTCGTCGCCGTTAATCAGCACCACGGGTCTCCCCAGCAGGTATGCAATATGCAAAGCAAGGGTGGTCTTTCCGCAGCCAGTGGGTCCGGATAAATGAATGGGGAACCCTTTTTTAATATAGCGCAGACCCCGATCCGCGATGCTCGTGATATAGGGGGTCTCAACAAATTCGTTCTGGGGTTTTGGGTTTATTACGGTTACAAGATCCATAGTGTGCTCTCCCAGCGGTGTGACATGCCGGTTGAACCATTATTTTTGGGCTTTTGTCAAACCAAAAAAGAGTTCTCCCGGAATTCTGGTTTTTAGTTCGGGAAGTACTGGGTTTCCTTCTTTGCGACTAAGCCCGCTTCAACGAGTTCTTTTGCAGGTCTGACAAGTTTTCTCCATTCAATCCCTACCTTCTTGCCTGCTTTTGCAAGGGTGATTCCTTCCGGAGAGGCTTTTATCGCTTTGAGGATCTTTTGCTTGAGTACGGCTCCTTCCTTCTCTTCGGGAGTCTTTGTCTCTTTTGCTGCCTTTGCCTCGGTTCGTTTTGGGACTTTTGTGTGTACATGTCCGCCCGAACGCTCGTTCTGCCAGATTGCGTGTGCTTCTGCCAGATCTTCCTGGAACGGGATGCGCTCCTGTTTGAACATGCCCATTAACTGCTGTACATCGTCTACGATTCCATCATTGTAGGACCTGAGCATCCGGGAGAGTTCAATGCCCCGGCTCACCCGTTCATCTGCAAAGCCGTGAATCATGTGTACCGCATCGAGCCGGATGTCGGTGACGTCCTTTTTTAACTGGTCCGTAAAGTCCCCGAGCTCTTCCCGGCATTCCTGTCCCATCGCTATCCGGCTTGCGGAAAAACCGCCCAGCATATCCAGCGAGTCATGTTTCAGGTTCTTTACATACTTGTGGAGTGTCTTTTTCTGGGCGGTGGCATTGTGCCTCCGGACGCGGCTGATCAGTTTCAGGTCCTTCTGTGCGCCGGCACGGATCGCCCCGACTTCTCGTACCAATCCTGCAATGTCCGATGTCCTGGCCGATCTGGCTTCGTTGATGTTGTCAACGATCTGGTGCATTCCATCTGCTATTGTCATTTTTCCCACCTCACATCTGTCTTTGTTTTGACACTCTTCCATTCTGAACGGATCTGATAAATACGTGCCCGGAATTTCCGAATTTTGTTTCGAAATTTGAGGATACGATGCAGGTGCAAAAGACAGGGCAAAACGAACACAGCTACGCCCGGATCGGGTTCTGGGTATGCGCCGTGACAAGTGCGGGGTGCCAGGATCCCCATATCTTATCTGTTCCCTCGCGTTCCCCGGTCCTTTTCCTGCAAGTCACTCCGGTCAACAGAGACTATGGGGGGCACGGGCGCTGCTGGTCACGTGGAAGAAGGTATGCCGAAGAATCAGTTACATCAAAGGAACAGGGACACCCGGTGTAGCAAGGGTAACCCGGTGCACGGTACATTGTTGGTGACAGGTACATCATGAGGAGTGAGTGCCCCGTAACACGGAATCGGACACATAATACTGCAACGGGTATAACGGGAATACCAGATCTGATGAGTGACGGGGTATACCGGAATACAGGCATATCAGATTGATCGTTCTGATGACAATCACCGATATGCGCAACTCCCGATGATCTCCAGGGTAATATTGTACGGAATTTTATTGTATCTGTATCCAGTCTTCCTCGCTATTTACCGGTAAATGCTCATGTTCCGGTCATAGGTTGTTCAGATACAATCTCAACTAACGAAAAATTTTAAAAACGAAAAAGATATCGATATTATGGTCATACTATGCAGCATGAGGGACGTGCATTGTAATGACGTGAACGAATCGTACCTTGGGAAAATGTGGTTGTGAATATCTGGTGCAAAATTTAAGGATTGAATTCAAAAGAATGATTGGATTGCATCTCCATACATGTGGATACATTTGAATTCATCCCAGAGAAGGATATATGATTATGCAGCAATTTCTGCGTGTTCCGTAAGCCCGACAGCTTCTGCGTACTTCAGGAACGTCTCAACCGATGCGATCACGACGCGGGCTTCGATAGAGAGTATCTCAATACCGACAAGTGAGACGCGTGCCCATGCGTCAACAACAATGCCCTTGTCCAGAATACGGTCAATAACCTCCACGAGGCTCGAAGATGAGTTCATTTTTTCTACCATGTTTTTCTCCTCCTTTATGTTCTGGGCATTTTTGCCCACAACCTACTCAATGGGGAAGAGTATATAGGTTCCCGGAATTTCCGAATATTGTTTCAAGTATTGGAAGTATTGGCTCGCACATCCTCAATCGCTCGGGTGAAATGCAACGATTTGATCACAAACGCGGACTGGTCCTTTTCGGTTTTTGAAAACTCCCGGATGGCAAGAATGGCGGCGCGGTTGCAGACTGCCTCTATCTCTGCACCGGTGAACCCTTCTGTCTCTTTGATGTAATCGGCAAGTTTCACCCCTTTTACGATAGGTCGTTTTCGTGTATGCACCTTGAAGATCTCAAGACGTCCCGTCTCGTCAGGCTTAGGCAGCTCGATCTGGAGATCCATGCGTCCTGCCCGGAGGAGTGCAGGATCGATCATGTCGATACGGTTGCTCGCGGCAAGGACGGTAACGCCTTTTAACTCCTCAAGACCGTCCATCTCAGTTAAGAGTTGTGCGATGACCCGTTCGGTAACGCCGTTGTCATTCCTGCCGCCCCTGGTCGGGGCGATTGCATCGATCTCGTCAAAGAAGATGATGCAGGGGACTGCCTGTCGGGCTTTTTTGAAGATCTCACGAATGCCACGCTCAGACTCACCCACGAACCGCGAGAGCAGCTCCGGCCCCTTGATCGAAATAAAATTCGACTGTGTCTCGTGGGCGATCGCCTTTGCTATGAGCGTCTTACCCGTGCCCGGAGGACCGTACAGCAGTATCCCTTTCGGGGGAGTGACCGCTGCATAGGTATACAGATCCGCACATTTCAGCGGGAGTTCGACCGCCTCCCGGATCTCTTCCTTGATTTCAGACAGGCCCCCCACATCATCCCAACCGACATCGGGGATCTCAACAAAGACCTCACGCAGGGCGGATGGTTCGATCTCCCGGAACGCATTCATAAAATCCTCTTTTTTTACCGTAAGATCGGCGATCAACTCGTACGGGACTTCGTGCTTAGTAAAGTCAATATCCGGCAATATCTTCCGGAGTGCATGCATCGCACTCTCACGGGAGAGTGCTGCAAGGTCAGCGCCGACATACCCGTGCGTGATATTTGCCAGTTCATCGAAGTCTACATCCGCAGCAAGTGGCATGCCCCGCGTGTGGATCTCGATGATCTCCCGTCGCCCGTCCCGGTCCGGGATCGGGATCATGATCTCCCGGTCAAACCGGCCGGGTCTCCGGAGTGCAGGATCGAGCGAGTTGGGGATATTGGTCGTTGCGATCACAATCACCTGTCCCCGGTCCTTCAGACCGTCCATAATCGAGAGGAGTTGGGCAACGATACGCCGTTCCACCTGCTTGTCGCCGCCCACATCCTCGCGCTTGGGGGCAATCGCGTCAATCTCATCGATAAAGACAATGGCAGGGGCATTCTTCTGGGCTTCTGCAAAGATTTCCCGTAACCGGGCTTCCGATTCCCCGTAATATTTCCCTACGATCTCGGGACCTGAGATAAAGATCAGGTAGGCATCGGTTTCCTGTGCTGCTGCCTTTGCGATGAGCGTTTTACCCGTGCCCGGAGGACCGTAGAGGAGGACGCCCCGTGGCGGGTCAATGCCCATGCGTTCAAAAAGTTCGGGATATTTTAAGGGGAGCTCGATCATTTCCCGGATCTTGTCGACCTGTCCTTTTAATCCGCCGATATCCTCGTACGAGATGAGACTCTTCTTTGTCTCTTTTTCCTGTGTCTTCTTCCCATAGATTTTGACAGATGTAGTCCGGGTGATCAGCCCAATCTCCGGTGTGGCATCACAGATAAGAAAATCAAACTTCTTCCCGAACATGGAGAGGCGGATCTGGTCGCCCTTTGTTACCGGTATTCCTTCAAACAGGCGGCTGTCAATTTCTTTTTGCAAGAACCGGTCGAGCGGCTGGAGCACGACATGACTCACCGGTGGGATGGTGATCGCTTTGATCTCTAAGGTCTCATTGATGCCTACGGTTGCATTTTTCCTCACAATTCCGTCGATCTGTATCGTCCCTTTCCCACGGTCTTCCGGAAAAGATGGCATCACCTTTACACAGGTAGTCCGTTTTCCGGAGATCTCCATGATGTCCCCGACACCTGCGCCCAGTTCTTCCATGGTCTTTGGATCGATCCTGCCAATCCCCCGTCCGATGTCCTTATTTCGCGCTGCGGATACTTTCACCTTCATGTGCCACACCTCCGAAGATATGCTGGAATGTAAATTTGAACTCGTTCACTTTCTGCCGGATATACGCGCCCCCCCGCTCTGTCGGGACATACATCTTTGACTTGCCGGATGTTTTTACTTCTAAAATCCCCTGCCTTTCGAGTTCGTACAGGATCGTGTAGATCCGGGACTGCGGGATGAGCACGTTGTGCCGGCTATGGATCTCGTGGACGATGTCATAACCAGACAAGGGCCTGTTTAAGATCGAGAGAACGAGCGGTTCTAATGATTTGCGCACGATCTCATCGATCATCGCCTGTGGTACGATGGAGGGGGTTTCGAGGGGATAGGAATGATTCGCTATCGAGACCGAGCTTTCGTTGCCAGTTGAGACAATCACCTTTGCGATGCCGGCAGATACCGACTCGATCTGTTCACGACTTAACGGTTCGATGTTCAAGGCGATAATTCCTGATACGGGTGAGTCTTCCGGCATCATTTTGAGTATATACTCTTTGATCGCACAGATCTCCCCAATATCCTCGACATCTGATAAGTCCATAAGGATCTGCCAACCCCGGGCTTTTTCGGTTTCCTGCGATGCTTCAAAGAGGGTCCCAATCGCGGGGATGACTGTATCGAGTTTCCCTTGTTTCAACCGGTGCGGGACGATCTCACCATTCTGGATCTCCTTATAGAAATACTTCGGGATACGGGACTGGTGATAGGCAAAGAATATCCGGTGACCATTTTTCAGTCCATATTCAATAGACGTTTTATAAATCGCCTCGTTTGTCTGCGGGGGAGTATACAGGACGAGGATCAGCCCCTGGTAAAAATTGTTCAGGAGCACGGTCTTACTCTCCGGTGCAATTGAACTGTCCGTTTCAGTCGTGTCACCGCTCTCATCTCTGGCTTTATCCACTCCCCGCTCCTTCCGGGGTCCCCGCTTTCCCGGTTCATTCTCCTCGCTCTTCTTCCGTGAGAGCGCCAGTTGGATCGTTGCTTTGAGTTCCAGTTCGTTAAAGGGTTTAACGATATACCCGTAGGGGTTGACCTTTTTTACCTCATCTAAGATCTTGTCATCCGCATACGACGTGATGAAGATGACAGGCATCCCCAGTTCTTTGTGGATCACCTTTGCTGCATCGATGCCGTTTACCTTTCCCGGCATGACGATATCCATCAGCACAATGTCGGGTTTTGTCACCCGTGCCTTTTCGATTGCATCCTCACCGGATGATGTCATGCCGACCACCTTATGCCCCATGGAGCTGATCTTCTCCTCGAGCTGCATCGTGATGATCGCTTCGTCATCAACTACCAGTACCCGGGCCATACTCCTCCTACCGTATACAAAATTCTATCACCACTTCAGTTCCGTTCTTACTTGTGATCTGAACGTTGCCGTGCAACTGCTGCTCAACGAGCGTCCGCATCAGCCTGAGCCCCAACCGGTTGCTTTTCTCGATATCGAACCCGGATGGCAGTCCGACACCGTTGTCCTGGATTACGAACCGGAGCAAATTCTCTTTAAGACATAACGAGATCTCCACAAGTCCATTTCTCCGACCCTTGAATGCATGTTTATGGATGTTGGAGATGATCTCGTTTAACGCCAGTGCGCAGGGTATTGCCTGGTCAACAGGAAGATAAATTTCTGCGCAATCGATGTTTGTCACGATATCGAGGTGATCATGATCGTAGAATCCTGAGATCATTTCGACAAGGTCGTGAACCTGCTTTCTCATATTGATTTTATCGAATCGTTTACTCTCATATAATCGCGTGTGGATGGATCCCATGGTCTGCACTTTTGTCATGATATCGGTCAGCGTAGAGACGACTATCGGTTCATGCGCTCTCGTCTTTGTCATATCGATAAGCCCGATTATCAGTTGCAGGTTGTTCTTGACCCGGTGATGAATCTCCCTGATCAGAAGATCTTTTTCATTGGATGACTGGGTTAACTTTTTCTGGATTATTTTGCGGTCTTCAATCTCTTTTTTCAGTTTCAGGTTTGTTCTGGATAATTCAGAAGTGCGGTCACGTACCTGTTGCTCAAGGGTTTCCTTGTAATTTTTCAGTTGGATCTCTGCCTCTTTCTGGCTGGTGATATCCCTTCCGACAGACTGGTATTCAATCACATCACCCTCATTGTCAAAAATCGCCCGGTCGCTCCAGCGCTGCCAGCAGACTTCACCGGATGGCATCACAATCCTGTGCGAGATCACTGCAACCGGATTTTCCGGCGTGAGTGCTGCAAGATGGGTTTTCACCAGTCGGGCATCATCCGGCAGAAGAACAACAAAATGCGGTTTCCCGATAATTTCTTCCCGGTTCAACCGGAAATAACTGCAATAGGCTTCATTGATGAACGTAAGTCTTCCATCCGGTAAAAACCGGCAGATGAATTCGGTCTGGTCCTCGACGACATCCCGGTACCGTTGTTCGCTCTCCTGGAGCGCTTCCTCCACCTGCTTTTGTTCGGTCACGTCACGGATCGATTCGATTGCCCCAATCAGGTTTCCATTTATATCGCAGAGTGGGCTCGCATTACCCCATAATGCAACTGACTTCCCGTTTGACAGGACAGTCTTCGTCTCAGCATAAATGTTCTGTCCGATTTTTTTGATGTTCTGGTACTCGCGTGGGTCGATTTTATTGCCAGTGTTGAGGATCCAGTCGATGAGTATAGGTCTTTTAGCACCGTAAAAGGGGAGGGCATACTCATAATTGCCTTTTCCGATTATCGCCTCTTTGTTCACACCGGTCATTTCCTCGATCACCCGGTTCCATGCGATGACCGTTCCGTTCCTGTCGATCGCGAAGGTAGCATCGGGCAGGTGTTCGACAATATCGATAAGCCGACGTTCGGATTGTTTTAGTGCTTCTTCTGCCTGCTTGCGTTCGGTGATGTCCTCGACATTTCCGTTATAATAGAGGATATGACCGCTGTCATCATAGACGGCTTTTCCGGTATCCCGTACCCAGATAATCGTTCCATCGTACTTGCGGAACCGGACTGTGAAATCGCGCACTATTCCTTCGCGCTTAATCAGATCCAACCACCGGTTTCGATCCCGGGGGTCCACGTATATATCAGATCCGCTGACATTCATCAGCATTTCCCGATTCGGATAACCCAGCAGAGATACCAGAGCCGGGTTAATATCCAGGAACCGCCCCAACGGGGTAGTGCGGTAGAGGCCTATCGGGACTTCGTCAAACAAGCTGCGGTATTGCTGTTCGCTTTCCGCCATTGCCCGGTTGATCTGGTCCAGTTCTTTAGTCCGTTCGGCAATACGCAGTTCCAGTTCCCCGTATGCTTCACGGATCTGCAGATCGTGTTTATGCTTATAGAATGCGATCTCGATTGTTGACTGGAGTTCCCGCTCATCGAAGGGTTTGATGACATACCCGAACGGCTCGGTGACTTTTGCCCGGTCAAGAAGCGCCTTATCGGCATAAGCGGTGAGATAGATGACCGGGATATCAAAGCGCGTATGGATTATTCCTGCAGCCTCGATCCCGTCCATTGCGGTGGCAAGGTGAATATCCATGAGCACGAGATCGGGCCTGAGTTCTTCAACTTTTTCCAGCGCGTCCTCTCCGGATTTCGCAATGCCCGTAACATCATATCCCAGGTTTGTTAATGTCTCCTTTATATCATTGGCTACAATCACTTCATCTTCCACGATAAAAATTGATTTACCCGTACGGGTATGGATACCAGGACTGGGGGCTGCATCAGTATCCTGGAGTGATACTGGGGTAACGGACTCTTCTGAAAAGAGGGGAGATTCCCGGCGGGGATAGATCCCTCCTGTCATTTCCGGATCATCCGGAACAGTAACTGCATCATTTGGATCGCGATCGATTATCCGCTGTAACCATGACATAAGGATTCCATCTTACGGGACTTTTTTTCCCTGCGCAACAACCCTGTCTGCACTGCCTTTTTTCAGCCATGCAAGGATATCATCCAGAACAAAGTTACAGATGAACAGGTCGATATCCGGGTTGATGTTCGGTGCGACATTGTGTGTTGCCCCGATAAAGAGCAGCCCGTACTGCCCGTCCTTTAAGGATTCTTCGATACGCTGTGCGATGTACTTGTCCCGTTCGAGGGTCAGATCATAGAGCCGGTGCTTATGCTTCTCACTCAGTGCTTCCCGTTCCGGGTCCGTCTTTGCGTTCACGATCGCTTTGATGATCTCATACTCTTCTTTTAAGAGAGCCGGACTCTCGGTCTTCTCCAGCACTCCGCCATGCTCGATGATGGAGAGGACGATCTGGTGGTTGGGAACGCCGTCCTTTGCACCCATAGCAACGAGTTTTGCGCCGATCTCACCCCCGATGGGGATACCATCCTGGTATATCCTGATGGCAGTGCCATCGAGATTGGCGACAACGGCATTTATGATCGTGCGGAGGTTTTCCCAGAAAAGCGCTACATCCTTGCGGTGTTGATCCCGTCTCTCTTTCCCGAATTTCCGGTCGATCATCTCAGAGATGTCGCTCTTTAATGACCCCATCTCTTTCTCGCTGTGAACGATCGGTATCAGCATCAGTTTTCTTGTCATAATGCGCTCATCAGACCCGTAACATTTCGTGTACTATTCCGGTACCGCTCATCTTCCCATCCGTGTTTATTTCCTGCACTTCTTTTCCGCTCCTTTCTAAAAAGATACAGCGTGCTGCATAAACGTCTGCGATGATGCATGGGGAGACTTTTTGCTCCGGGTAACCTGCTGTCCGTGCAGGATTTGTACTAGATATTATATTCGATGATAAGATGTAACTAGTATATTTCTTTTAACAGTATATGATATAATAAATATTTCCCCACTTTCCTAAAAAAGAAAGGTTTGTTTTTATCGGTACGCACAAGAATCGGTACACACAAGTACGATTACTATTCATGTAAGAAAAACCTGTGCCGGACGTTTGAAATCAACCGTGGATCTGACAGAATATGCAGTCCATACACGATATCCCGCTCTTTATGAACCTGTAAACGGAGAAGAGCACCAGGAAGCACTTGCAACAGATGAGTGCGTTTATGCTTGGGAAAGTAAACAACTCCGGTAAGCAGTTGCAAGACAAGACACCCTTTTTTTAGAATAGATTGGGAAAATAAAAACCTCACATAATGTGAGCATCAGGCTGAATAATGAAATCTCGATTAAAAAAAGATGAAGAATTAGTACTTTCCCGGCATCATTGTGGCTCCGCTCATCATTGTCGAAAGGACTGCTGCAAGGAAAAGCAGCATGATAATGGTCGGGATAATAACGGCAAGGATGACGGCAATGACTGCACGCTCTGTCGATATCTGGTGAATTTCCCGGACGCTCAGCACTTCAAGCACCAATGTCCAGATGCCGCCGATAAACGGTCCGATAATGGGGATCCAGCCGATGATCATGCCCGGCGTTGAACCATAAGCAAGGGCTTTTACGGTATCCATGTATCCTTTTCGCCCGCCGGCCAGGTAGACCCAGATATGGAGCCAGATTGCAAAAACGAACAAAAAGATCACCGCAAGGATAGCGACGACAACAACCATGAGGATTGCACCAACAGCCCCGACAAACGGCAGTGCCCAGCCAAGTTGTGACATCATCCGGGACATGGTATTGAGTGTCCCATGTCCCCCTAGAAGGAGAGCGATGAGTGCAGTAAGGATCGCATTGAACAGGACGATGAAAATGTAGTACTGGAGGGTGAACTCGGTCGGGTCATCCCGCGATTTCTGGAGTTCCTCGACCGGGGTCATGAGGAACGCTTTTGCCTTTTCATAACATCTGGAGATCATATGTGCAGCCTATATTTTTGGTGACGATTTATAGATTGAGCAAACTTCCAAAATACAAGACAATAATTGGAATTAACCGTGCGATTTTCTGATGACGGTTACTGTGGACTGGCAGAGCAATGATTGAGTACCAATCACACTTTCTCGTTGACGACAATCGTAAACGTCGTCCCTGAACTCCGGTCCAGTTCGATAGTCCCGTCCAGTTGTTCCACGAGCGAGCAGACGAGACGGAGGCCCAGCGAATTGGCATTGCACCAGTCAAAATCCTCCGGGATACCGACACCGTTGTCCTTGAACTGGATGTTGAGCGTGTGATCCTGCCGGTGAATCGTAACGTAAATCTCCCCCATTCTTCCCTCGGGAAATGCATATTTTAAAGCGTTTGAAATGAGTTCATTGAATATCAGCCCGAGGGGGATGGCGGAGTCGATGGCGAGGAAAATATCCCGGATATCCATGGTGAGCATGATGCCCTTTCCTTTCATACCAAAGAACTGGAGCATGTTGTCCCCGAGGAATTTGAGATAATTGCCAAGATCCAGTTTTGCAAGGTCAGTTGACTGGTAGAGTTTTTCATGGACCAATGCCATCGCCCGGACCCGGTTCTGGCTTTCCTTAAATGCAGAAAGAGTCACCGGATCCGTTATGAAACGGGACTGGAGGTTTAAGAGGGAGATGATAATCTGGAGGTTGTTTTTTACCCGGTGGTGGACTTCCCTGAGCAGGACTTCTTTTTCACCCACGGTTTTCGAGAGATGCTTTTCAGCATCGACACGGATCTCTATTTCCGTCATCAGTTTCAGGTTAATATCCGTGAGATCGGAGGTTCGTTCAATAACTTTACGTTCAAGATGCTCACCGAATGTTCGCAGGGCTTCATCTGCTGCTTTGCGTTCCGTGATGTCTTCAAAAAATGCAACAAAATATTCTTTTGACGGGGAATAGACGGAGATATGCAACCACTTTTCTGAAGGTTTGAAATCGAGATCAAATGATTCCGGTTCACCGGTCAACGCAACCCGCGCATAGATCTCCAACAGGTCAGGGAATGCTTCCTTTATTCCGGGAAAAATTTCAGTGACCGGCTTTCCCAGGACCGTTGTTGTGCCGAAAATCCGGTTAAACGCAAGATTAACATTCAAAAAGATAAAGTCGGTTGGGTGTTTTTCCTTGTCATACAGCACCCTGCAGTACGCAAAACCCTCCAGCATATTTTCAAAGAGATTCCGGTACCGTTTCTCACTCTCCCGCAGCGCCACCTCAGCCCGTTTGCGTTCGGTTATATCGTAGGCAATGGTGGATGCACCGATCAGACATTTCTGTGCATCTTTGACCGGCGATACCGTCAGGGCAATGTTGATCAGCCCGCCATCTTTTTTCCTGCGCAGGGTTTCATAACGGATAACCGGCGTGCCGTTCCTGATCTGATCAAGACTTGCCCGCAGGTCATCAGGGAGATCCGGCGGCATAAGCAGCGAGATATTCCTGCCGATAACTTCCTGTGCAGAATACCCATAGATTCGTTCGGCACCGGTGTTCCAGCTGGTGATTATTCCGTCCAGCGTTTTTCCAATGATTGCCTCATCCGCATTCTCCACAATGGCAGCGAGACGTGCCCGTTCCTTTTCCGCCAGTTTGTGAGCGGTAATATCGCGGATATTGCACTGGATAACCTTCTCATTATCCACAACGTAGACATTGCTGACGAACTCTACATCAATTACCCGTCCGTCTTTTGTCTCCAGCGGCAGATCTTCATACCGGATATATCCGGTCCTTTTTAAATTGGCAGCAGCCTTCTCTGCCAGCGCCTTGTCCCGGATAAACCCGATCTCCCAGAGTTTTTTCCCCAGTATCTGCTCGCGGGTATATCCCAGCAGTGTTATGAGGAACGGGTTTGCATCAGTTATCTTCCCGGATTCTGCATCGAGGATCAGGATGCCGTCCTGTGCTGTCTCAAAGAGGCGACGATACCGGATCTCTGAATCATGAAACGCTTTCCACACGGCTGCAAGATTCACTGCCTTTGTTATCGTATCTTTCAGAAGGGCGAACAGAATTTTTGGGTCACCGTTTTTCTGGAGATAAAAATCCACGCCATCGTTGAACGCCTCAATAACTACCTCTTCCCGTCCCTTGCCGGTGAATAAGATAAACGGGAGACCGGGGTTTGCTGCACGAACCGCTCTGAGTAACTCAATTCCATCCATGCCGGGCATCTGGTAGTCAGCAACAACAACGTCGAACCTGCTCCTTTCCATCACCCGAAGTGCTTCTCGTGATGAAAACACAGTTGTGACCGTCAAAGCACCGGGCTCTTCAAGGCATCTTTTCTCAAGGGAGAGATGTACCGCATCATCATCTACACAGAGAACAGAGATCATAGCAAACCGGCTTTAAGGAAGATTGACTCCTTCTTTGTTTTACATGAGATTTCATTTCAATAAATGAACGTGTTATTTCCGATTTTTGTCTCAAAATCTGAAAATCAACAACCACGAAAAAGAGCAGGGGATAGACACACAGTCATGCTTGAACCGCCACCAGCATCGCACTCTTCGTACATTGCCACCGCGCTCACCCCCGCTCCCCAACCGGCTCGCCGTATTTCAGGTTAAAATCCTGTTTTTTAGACATTCCCGGAAAAATGATCCTCATATCCGCATTCCGGCAGCCTTTCCGGGCATAGGATGGGGTAAACCAAGTGGCGGAAAATGCCCCGATTCCCGGGCCTTTGGCAGCCATTGGGCGAGGGGGTTTCCGCCCGTATTTTGGCAAACAGAGTGAAATTTAAGCAGATTTTCCACGCGAACTGAAACGGGCTGGTTTACGGGGTTTTCCGGACAGGAATTTGGTAAAAGGAGCCCGCTACGGGCGTATTTTATCTCAGGGTCCAAACCCTGGAATGTTAAGTACCAGCGGTAAGGGATCCATAAGGAGGGAGATCAATTCTTCACTTACATGATTTTTAAAAACTTCCGTCGTGAAAAAAAGATCCTCACATTCGCATTCCGGCAGGGTTTCCACGGTCCGATAGAGTAAACTAAGTGGCGAAAAAGGTCTCAATAAAAAGGCCTTTGGCGGGCTTTTAGCGAGGGGGTTTCCGCCCGTATTTTAGCAAACAGGGCGAAATTTAAGCAGATTTTCCACGCGAACTGAAACGAACGGTTTTACGGGGCTTTCCGGATAGGGGCATGGAAAACGGAGCCCGTATTGGGCGTATTTTCCCCCATCCCCATAGTACCCGGTTAAGACAGATCTCCACCGATAACGAGTGAACAAAAACAAAAAATATTTTCACGCACTTGTGACGAAGATTGTTCGCATCATCCGTTCATTCCGGACAGTTCAGAACTTCCCCTTCGTGCTCCGCACAGCCTTCTTATCCCCACTAATAGACAGCGCCTCACCGAGCGCAATACCAAATGCCTTGAACATCGCCTCGCACTGGTGGTGATCGTTCTTGCCGGCAAATGCGATGTGGGCGGTGATGCCGGCCCGGTTGCACACGCTGTAGAAGAAATGCTCGAAGATATCTGCGGGAATATTGCCTACGGTTTTGCTGCCAAACGTGCCGGTAAAGACAAGGTATCCCCTGCCCCCGCAGTCGAGTACTACGGTCGATATTGACTCGTCCATGGGGATGATCGCGTGGGCGAAACGCTTTATTCCCCTTCCGTCACCCATCACCTGCTTTACCGCATCCCCGAGCACGATCCCGATATCCTCGATCGTGTGGTGGCAGTCCACCCCGAGATCCCCTTTGGCTGTGCAGGTGAGATCAAATCCACCGTGCCTCGCCATCGCGTTGAGCATATGATCAAAAAAAGGGACACCGCTGTCCACGGTAATCTTCCCGCTGCCCTCGGGGTTCAGCCTGATTACGATCTTCGTCTCTTTTGTTTCCCGCTTCACTTCCACAACTCTCATTGGCTCTCCTCCAGTGCTTCTTTCAGTCCAATCTTCCCGCTGTACAGGGCAGAGCCGAGCACCGCCCCGAATGCCCCGATCTCCCTGAGTCCTGCAACATCGGATCGTGCGGACACGCCGCCGGCAACGATCACGGGCAGGCGGGTGTGATCGATCAGCCGTTTTACCGGCTCGAACCGGACTCCCTGCTGAAGTCCTTCCACATCCACGTTGGTGTAGAGCAGGGAACCTGCCCCCAGTTCCTCGAACCGGGTGGTCCAGTCCAGGTAGTTGCCGGCGGTCTCCTGCCAGCCGTGCACGGCAATCTGGTTGCCCTTGGCATCCACGCCGGCCATCACCCGTTCGCTACCGAACTCGTCAGCCAGAATCCGGATACATTCCGGTTTCTGGGTGGCGAGCGTTGAGATGATCACCCGCGACACACCGGTATTCAGCCAGTGCCCTGCATCCTCCACCGACCGGATCCCGCCGCCCAGCTCGATCTCGACACCGGTCTTCCTGACAAGTTCAGCAATCAGGCCGGCATTTTTTTGGGAACTGCCGAATGCCCCGTCAAGATTCACCACATGGAGGGCATCGGCTCCTTCATCCAGCCAGCGGATTGCACAGGCAAGGGGATCGCCATACGCAGTTGCACTCTCCCGCCTGCCCTGCACCAGCTGGACACATTTCCCCCCGAGGATATCAACAGCAGGAAAGATCTTCATACAGGATCAGCGAATCATCCGTTGGATTGCCATCACGAGGATATCTTTTGCACCGGCCCGCCTCAGCGCGTTGATAAGGGAATAGACCCGTTCCTCATTCACTACGGCATGCACGGCGACCAGATCTTCACTCGATGCAACGTCCATAACCGTCGGCCCTGAAAGACCGGGAAGCACGCGTTTCACTGCATCCAGGGAGGCACGTTTCACGTTCATCATCAGGTAGCATTGGCCGCGTGCCCGGATCACACTCTCCAGCGCAAGATGGATCTCGTCGATCTTCTCTTTCTTGGTACGGAGCGATTCCTTGTTTGCGATCAGGATAGTTGACGTCTGGAGCACTTCGTCGATCACCCGGAGCCGGTTGGTCTTGAGGGTCGTGCCCGAACTCGTCAGGTCGATGA